>ERZ856578.1419-NODE-1419-length-45201-cov-5.382945_pt1 | contig 45201 bp, 44 predicted proteins | sample MGYA00514384_ERZ856578 | MGnify/ENA primary metagenome ERZ856578 (study PRJEB29103, sample SAMN06111958) | human gut metagenome | biome: human gut; feature: ankylosing spondylitis patient; material: healthy_person | host: Homo sapiens | place: China:Hangzhou...
GAGTGTTCGAGCCCTGCTGGGCTTGAACGGTTCGAATGTCTACGCTCCGCTCCGGTCGTCGCAGTCGAACGTCCCCCGGATGTTCTGCGACGCCTCGTGCTCTTTTTTATAAGGATATCCAGTGTGGATGTCCTTTTTTTGTGAAAAAATCATTTACCAGCGGTGTCTATTATAAAAAGTTGCTTGAAAAAGTTTGCACTTTATCGAAAAAGTCACTTGAAAAAGTTTATATTTTATCAAAAAGTCGTTTAAAAAAGTTTGTTATATCTTATATAACTCCCTTGAAAAAATGAATATTCCGTTGTACTCTATAGAAAAGAGGTGAAATCATTATGCTGAAAAGAAAAATTGAAAAAAAATTAATCGCTTGGAAAAACACAGAAAATCGAAAACCATTGATTATTAAGGGGTGCAGGCAATGTGGCAAAACATTTTCTGTTCTTGATTTCGCAAAGAAAAATTATAAAAATGTTGTGTATTTGAATTTTTTTGAAAATCCAGACTATGTTGCTGTATTCTCAGGCTCTCTGGAAGTAGATACGATTGTTATGATGCTCTCGGCCTTACTTGGTAAGGAAGCAGTCTTTGAAAGTGGCAATACTGTTTTAGTCCTGGATGAAATTCAGGAGTGCCCAGAAGCTCGAACAGCTTTGAAATTTTTTCGCATGGATGGGCGTTACGATGTGATAGGTACGGGATCACTTTTGGGTGTAAAAGGATATGGAAAAGAACCAAAATCGGTCCCAGTTGGGTCGGAAACGGTAATTGATATGTATCCACTGGATTTTGAAGAATTCCTGTGGGCAAATGGAATTGAAACTCCGGTGATTGAACTGTTGAAAACATGTTTGCAGAATGAAAAAACAGTTCCGGAAGCATTGCACAAGCGTATGAAACAGTTGCTCTTGCAGTATACAGTTGTTGGCGGCATGCCGGATGTGGTACAGACATTTGTAAGCACAAAACAGATGGACGAAGTTCTACAGATTCAACGAGATATTGTTCGGTCATATGAAGATGATATGATAAAATACGCAGAAAAAAAAGATAAATCAAGGATCAAAGAATGTTTTCAGTCTATTCCTAAACAACTCAGTAAAGAAAATAAGAAATTTCAGTATTCAATTGTCAAAAAGGGATCTACCGCTTCAAAGTATGCTGGAAGCTTGCAATGGATCGAGGATGCAGGTATTATTGTGCGCTGTTATAATCTTAGTATTACGGAACTGCCTTTAGACGGAAATGCAGAAGAAAATACATTTAAAGTGTATATGCGCGATTGTGGTCTGTTTGTCAGCATGTTGGAGGATGGTACGCAATACGATATTCTTCAAGGAAATCTTCATGCTTATAAAGGAGCAGTTTTCGAAAATCTGATTGCTGATATTTTCAGTAAAATGGGAAGAAAACTTTACTATTTCCATAAAGACAGTGGACTTGAGGTGGATTTTGTGATCCGTTATAAAGGTGAATGCACATTGGTAGAGGTAAAAGCATCTACAGGTAATACAAAAAGCACCAGAACAATCCTGAATCATCCTGAAAAATACCATGTCAGTCATGCAATCAAACTTGGAGACTATAATGTTGGACGTGCGGAACAGATACTTACACTTCCACTCTATATGGCATTTTTGCTAAAAGAAATATAAAAGTGTGCATCTTTTTCAGGGAGCTACGTAGCACTGACTTTATCTAGATATTATACTTCGCAATATATCAAAATAAAGCTGATATATTGCGAAGTGATTGTCTCATCATTCTGCTATTCGATCTGTTTACTTCTCCTTTTATGTCTTTCAGTGTTTGGGAATCTCAAAAATCCAAATTTCGACATCTTGTGCAGGAAGAATTGATTCTGCTGTGAAATCCACTTATAATTTCAGATATAAAAGCTTCAATAAAATATAAAATCTTACGGAGGAACTGTTTCATGCCAGAAGAAAGATACATAACGATCGTCTCGGAGAGAAAAACGATCGCTTTAAGAGTGAGTACGATCTTATATGTTCTGATGAATGGAAAATACGCAAATATCCATGTGCTGGGAGATCAGGTGTATCGGACGACGATGACTCTTGGGGAGATCGAGGAGAAGATCGGGGACGGATTTTTGCGGGTGCATCGCGGCTGCCTTGTAGCAGTCATGGCAATCCATAACGTCACGGATACCATCAATCTCAGCAATGGGGAATCCCTGGGGTATACGGCCCGTAAGAAAGGGGAGATCATGAAAACACTCCGGAATGCCCAGCAGGACGTGATCCGGGGATTTCAGAATCATGGAGTACCGATGACGGACGATGAATATCATGACTATTACCGTAGTTTCGATCAGCTCCCATTCGCATTTACGGATATCGAGATGGTATTTGATGAGGAGAAACGCGCAGTTGACTGGATCTTCCGCTATGGAAATCCGGAACTTGCGAGGCTGGAAAAACTGCCGTTAGACCGGCTGATAGGAAATTCATTCGGAAGTCTTTTCAGCAATATGGATTCCAAATGGCTTCGAAGCTATGAGCGGGCCGTCCTTTACGGGGAAAAACTGGAGCTCATCGACTACAGCCCGGAAATCGATACAAATCTGAAGGTCACATGCTTCCCGACTTTTCCGGGGCATTGCGGGTGCATCCTGTTCAATATTTCGGAGATCGAATTCGTGAGGAGCAGATAGCAACGATTCGTTCCCATTACGCGTCTATTCGTTCCAAGTCTATTGATTGGCAAATGAAAAAATTGTAGAATACAGTCAGATATTTGAGCTGATGAAAAGTTCGATATATTTAGGAAAAAATGCCTTATCATGACAGGAAAAAGGAGATGGCAGTATGAGAAAACGACTTCAAAGAGCAGCCGCGATCGGAATGGCGGCAATCCTGTGTATACAGAATGCGCAGTTCGGTCTGACAACATTTGCGGATGAGCTTTCCAACTTCGCGAAGATGGAAGGAATTATGAACGCATAGGAAATGCGCGTGACACCATCAGATGCTGCAAAAAATTTACCAGACGGAACGCTTGGCGAGGATAGTAGCACAGGAGAAAACGGAGAGATAAAAGAAAATCCGGATGGAAACTCTGAGGGTTAGGAAAATGAGCAGGGTGATGCGGAGAAAGCGAGTGCTTCTGACGCGAAGAAAGACCCTGTAAACAGATCGGAGAAAAGCCAGATCCTCTCCTGGGACTGGGTCGACGGGGAAGAGTATTTCGTGGAAGGAAAGATCCTTCTGTCGGTAGGGGAGGAGGATCAGGTATCCTTTGACGAGCTTATCACGATGCTCCCGACTGAGATCAGCGCCGAGGTTCTCAGTGAGGAAGAGACTGCGACTGCAGAGACGATCCAGATCAAGAACTGGACCAGCGGTGCTTACGTGCAGGATTCAGAGGGACTCTGGCCGACAGAGGGCGAATTTACCTTTGCGGCTGTTCTTCCGGAAGAATATGAGCTGGCGGAGGAAACGTCGCCGATAGAAGCTGTTGTCAGCCTGGATGGGGATGCGGTGATGGAGATGGAGGAGACTGAGAAGCAGGAAATCCTGCGCGTAGCTGCGCAAGATGGTACAGTTGTCAAATATTATTTAGATAAAGATGGTACATTACAGAGGGATGATACGAATATAGAAGGAGTTACTGTAACACAGGATTCCGCACCCGGGAAATTTCAAGTAGACTTGTCGAATATTAAGCTGCGACGCCTGATCTTCAAGAATAAAACGTTCGAAGTTAGTTTATCGGGGAATGTCTGACTTGAGTCGGCTATAGAGGGGAACGCCGCTCCATTAGTAGTTACAGATAAAGCTAATGTTGAAATCAATGGCTCAGGAGAAATGCAAATTCGTTCTAATGCGTCCACTGGTATTTTAATAGATCCTAGTTCGTCCTTAGCGACAAATCTAAATATAAACATAGCGGCAACGCGAGGATATACAGATGAAGCAGGCAGTGTGGGTGTTATTTTGGTCTCTGGAATTTTTCAGATAAAAAATGGAAAAGTAAGTGTTTCGGGGAATAGTAACTATGGACTTCTAAATGGAAATAAGGTGACAATTGATACTGGTGCATGTTTAGAATTACTGGATTCTGCAGGAATGTATAATGATTCCAGGTCTACCATTGAAAATAATGGTACACTAACGGTTAACGGTCATTCTTATATGGGGAGCTCAGCTACGATTGTAAATAATGGCAAATGGATTCAGAACGAATATGTACAGAAGATAAGTCAAGATGCCACTACGAATGCTGGTATAAAAGTTGGACCAAATGGAACAATAGAAGGAAGCGGATCAATAGATGCTAAATTGCAGCCTGATGCCGGATTTACATCAACTGCAGCAACTCAGACAATCACCTGGATTTACGAAACTGATCTGAGCCAGTTTTTCACTAATCCGAGAGGGCAGACAGTAACATACGCTTTAAATGGAGATTATGATTCGAGTATAAGCAGGATAGAAGGGAACATACTGTATATTCAAGAGGAAGGCGGTGCGGGAAAGGATTATTCCATCACGGCGACAGCACAGGGAGGTTTTTGGTTAGAAAAGAGTGTGACCATAACATTGACGGTTCGTGGTAAGGCATTGGAGGGAGTTACAATCATACCTTATGAAGGTACATATGATGGAGAGCCGCATCCAATGGTGGAAATACGTGGTGTAAATAGTCAAGCTAAAATCGAGTATAAAGTGTGCCGTTTTACCGGATATGATAGTAGTGGAGCTAAGCTATATCAGGGAGACTGGACTACTGAGTGCCCGAAAGTGACAAATGTGTCTGAGGCGCCTCCGGAAGACAGCAATGATATCTATAAGGGAGAAAGGTTATACATCCATATTAACGATGGTGGAAAAGAGTATCGGACACAGGAAGAAGATCAGATTACCATAGATGATACTAAGTATTTTAAAGTAAAGATTCATCCAAGAAAGCTTTCAGCTTCAGATATAGAGGTAACAGCGGAAAGTCCAGTATATGATCCGAATGTATCAGGGGGAAAAGATGACATTAAATCCTTTATTACAGTGAAATATAAGGGGCAAAAACTAGATGATAAGTTTTGGAAGGTATCAAAGATCACTCATTTAGAATCAAATGGAACGAATAAGAATAGATACGGAGATGGTGGAAATTATACAGTAACCCTGAATGCTCCAGCTGAGTATTACCCTATTAAAATATCAGTGCAGACAAAACCTAATAATTTTATTGGAGACAGGGATATCATCTTTACGATTCAAAAAGAAAAGATTCATCCGATTGTATATAATCATGAAGAAGTAAACAAAAAAGTGTATGATGGAACGACAGATGTTCCGGAGACTATATTAACCCAATTTGAAGCTGCTCCACAATATAAGTTTTATGCTGAAAATGCCGACAATGTGAATCGGAGCAGTATACTGAGATTCAATCGAGGTAGTGGTGGAACTGCTGTTTATTCATCAAAGAATGTCGGAGCAAATAATGATGTCATACTGTCTGGTCTGGAGTTGGCATACTGGCAGGTAAATAACTATGAACTGACGACCAACCAACTGAATCTCCCAGGCGAGATCACCAAAGCAACGCTGAATTCCAATTCGGAAGTCAAAGCAAAAGCGCCTCTCATCTACACCGGAACAGCCCAGCAACCTGAGGTTGTATACGACATCAAAGGAATCGCAGGAGATTCCGGTAAGGATATTCCTGCGGAGCGAAGCACAAACGCAGGGAATGATGGAACGACAGCGAATCTGATCGATGGTTTAGAGATTCTTTATAAGGTGCATGATGCAGAAGATAGCACTTACAGCACGGTGGTTCCTTCATTTACAAATATCGGTAATTATCAAGTGGATTACAAGGTCACATCCACAAACTATGAAGATCTGACAGGTACTTTTGATGTTCAGATCCAGAAAATGGATCTGGTTAACGCTTATGTTGGATTTACAAGTACTTCTCAGATCTACAACGGATCTGTGATCGATCCTGGTGTGACTGTAAAGGAATCGGAAACTTCAACAACTGTAATAGCGTCGTCAGAGTACGCTGTTGCGTACCAGCGTACGAAGGACGCAGCAGGAAACACAGTAACAGAAGATCCGGTTTCTGCTCCTGAAAATGCAGGAACCTATAATGTGATTGTAACAGCAAAGCCAGACAGCGTTTTTGTTGAAGGAACAAAGACAGTAATTGATGGAGTTACGATTCAGCCGAAACCGTTCACAGATAATCAGGGAAATGTAGCGGTATCTGTATTGATGACGCCGGAGTCTTTTACCTATAATACGGAAAGTCATAAGGTTGAAGATGGGAATATTGAGGTAACGGATACAGCCAGAAACGTAACTCTTACACAGGGAACTGATTATACGATCACGCGTCCGGATACTGAGATCCGGGACGCAGGAGAATATACATTTACCTTCAATGGAACTGGAAATTACACAGGCAGCTGCACGAAGAAGATCGAGGTCAGAAAGGCGGATCTTACAAACGCAAAGGTTGAGATCAACGGTACTTACACTTACAGCGGAGAAGCTCAGGAGCCGGGTAATGGAGATACGACTCAGGTACAGGTAACTCTGGATAATATTCCGGTAAATTCATCCGAGTACACGCTGGGATATGCAAACAACACAGCAGCTGCAGAGGCCAGCAGCAATGCAGCACCGACGGTTACCGTGAAAGCAATCGCTGATGGTAACTATCAGGGAGCCGTAAGCAAGACCTTTACGATCTTGCGGAAACCTCTGACGGTGACAGCTGAGAATAAGAAAGTAACTTATAAAGAGGACGCACCGGAGTTTACGGCAGTTTATGACGGATTTGTCGGTGAAGAAACGTTAGCAGGCGTTGGCGGAACGATCAGCTTCCTTTGTGAGTATGAGAACGGAAGTCCGGTTGGCGATTATGAGATTTAGCCGGAGGTTACCGGTCTTGCAAACTACGAGGTGACTGCAAATAAGGGAACACTCAGCGTTCTGCCGAGAACCCCTGAATTTGTGGATTCCAAAAATCTCTATACAACTCGTGTCTATGACGGAAAGGCAGTAGATTTGGCTCCGACAACAGACGGCGATGGCGACATGAGCAGTGTGATCACGAACAGAGAGACGAACGAAGTCTTAACGTCTGATCCGGTTGATGTCGGGAAATACCATGTTGTTTACAGTTTTGATGCCGGAAAGAATTACAGTGTCGGAAGTGTAGCTTATGATTTTGATATTACACCGGCTCCATTAAAAATTACGGCGGCAGATCAGAAACTTTCGTATCTGGATGAGATTCCGGAATATACGGCAGATTATGATGGTTTTGTAAACGGCGAGAACCTGGAAAGTGCCGGAGGAACCGTTCACTTTGATTGTTCTTATCAGAAGGGAACAACAGTCGGTTCGTATCCGATCAATCCGGAGGTTACAGGCCTCAAAAACTATGAGGTAACAACAGAATCCGGAACGATGACGGTTGAAAAGAGAACCCCGGTCTTCACCGATTCCGCGAATCTGTATACAACTCGTGTCTATGACGGAAAAGCTGTGGATCTGACTCCGGCAACGGATGGGGACGGTACGGTGAGCCGCGTGATCACGAACCGGGAGACGAATGAGGTCTTAACGTCTGATCCGGTCGATGTGGGAGAGTACCGTGTGGTTTACCGTGTTTCGGAAGGAAAGAATTACACAGAGGGAAGTGTTTCCTACGACTTTGCGATCACACAGGCTCCGCTTGTGATCACTGCAGAGGATAAGAACGTTGTATTCGGAGCAAAAGCACCGGAGTATACAGTTGTCTATGATGGATTTGTAAACGGTGAGACGGAAGCGGTTCTTACCGGAACTCTGGTTGTAACCTGCGATTACAAAGAGGAAAGCCGTGAGTATACTTACGAGATCATTCCGTCCGGACTTTCTGCAAAGAACTACGCGATCATCTGGAAGAATGGCGTTCTGACAGCACGCTATCCGGAGAGTGACAGTGACGACTATGAGGAAACTTCCAAACCGGCGAACAGCAAGATGCCGGAATCAGGAACCAACAATCCGGCACAGGGAGCGACCGCGAAGGATGCGAAAAAAGGCTATGTGAATGAAAATTCCGGCATTGTTTCCGGAAAGACACTTACCGAAGAGATGTTAAAGAATGACAACGGAAGCCTGAATGATGGCTACAGTCACTGGATACAGACAAACGCAGGCTGGTGGTTCCGTTACGCAGACGGAAGTTATCCGAAGGCAGCGGGAGCAGTAAATTCCGGATCCGGCAATTCTTTGGCAGCTCAGAGTTATGAGTGGATTCAGATCGATGGAAACTGGTGGTCATTTGATTCGAATGGCTATCTGGGTACCGGATGGATCGTTGATCCGGTTTACGGAAACTGGTTCTACGTGGATGCCAACACCGGAATGAAGACCGGCTGGGTCCAGATCGACGGAAAGTGGTATTACTTTAATCCGGTTTCCGACGGAACAAAGGGAATCATGTTCGCGAACCGCATGACACCGGACGGCTGGTTTGTCCGGGAGGACGGAAGTTGGGATGAGAAGCGGTAATGATACCGAAATCAGGATCTCATGAAAATTGAATAAAGACAGGAAAAGGTCGGCACGGGAAATGTGCCGGCCTTTTTTTCGTAGACGAAAAATGATTTACAATCAATTAAAACAAGATATGTTTCATGGCACATTTTCGTGAAATCACGCGTAAGTTGCTTTAATCTGATGACTGTTGTTTTCGATAAAAGAAAAAGGCTCAGGTACTTTTGATGTCCAAAGCTTTGCAGTGTCTAGTCCATGTCTTTCCAGCATGGCTCTGCAATCTTTTGATTTGATCCTGCAGAAGTCAGTCTTAAAATTACGAGTACTGTTGCTTCGAGTAAGCTCAGAGACATTTTTTACATTTGTGCATCGAGTCAGTTCGTCTTCCAGATTAAGGACCTGTGGCAGAAAGACAATGTGTAGCTTACCACAATACCGGTTCAGAAGCTCGAGATTCTTTTTTTATTGGCTGTTTGCATGACATCCGTGTCAAATACGAGAACAACTGTTGTACCGGACTGAATGGATAACATCTGGGATTTTGGAATTAGATTCTGAACAACATTGTATACTTTAACCTTACCGGGAATCAGCCTTGCGGGTTCTTCTTTAAGCGCAGAGATCAGCTGTTGTTCACAAGGACCTTCGACATAGTAAATACACTTATTGTTCATCCATCCACCCCATTTCCAGCTCATCCAGAAGTGAATCCTGGGGCAATGAGGCAAATACGTCATTTTCGACGGCATTTCGGATCGAATCCGTATTACGTTTTAATACATCGGAAGCTGAAACAGCGGATATTTTATAGCGGCCATCTTCCGGCAGCCTTCTTAAAAACATATAGCTGTGTTTTGGTAGATTCAGATCGAGCATATCCGTATTGTGGGTAGTAAAGATCAACTGTTCATTTGCGCCTATCCGATCCAGCATAATTCCGAAAATTCGTTTTTCAATATCGCTTTGGATATAAGAAAAATGCTCATCACAGTAATAAAACGTACTTTCCTTTGCAATCATAGCGGCAAGGAATATTGCAACGTCAACACCTTCAGTAGTTCCGCTTGAGAGAACTTCACGATTCAGCAGTTTTCCTTCCTGAATAATGATTTCAGTGTCTTTGCGGCGAATGATGAAAGTATCTTTTAAATCTTTTGAAAGGCTTACATCCTGAAGAGTCGGATCAAGTGTTCCGATTACTGCGTGAAGAGTTTTGAGTAAAATGGCTTTATTGGTTTTACTCAGTTTCAGAGTTTTTTCGATTTCAGGATAGGCAAAACGAAAACCAATCTCTCCGACCAGCTTTTTCAGAGAAGTGGCATTTGTGGTCGCTTCTTTTGTGCGGTCCTTCAGAGTAGAAGCACATTTTTCGTAAGAATCAAGCAGACCGATTTCTGAGTCCATGTACTGAATTGAGACATCATTTCGTGAAGGAGTAATCTCAGCAGAGAGACGCTGCAGACGATAGTCTCCATTTACAAAGTCAATGGAAAAAGAGCCTTTTTCGCCGGATACCATCTCACAGAGTGGGAGTGGATTTGCATTTACCATATACCCGAAAATTCGGAGTAATGTCTTTCCGAGACTTGTTTTACCGGTTGCGTTTGCACCCATCAGGATAACAGCCTTTTTGTAGCGGAATCGTTCCCGACCGTCCAGATGCTCATTTTCGATGATCGAGTTGACGATCTTTTTCGGGTAGGTAAAGTTAATTTGGAAATCATCAAATTCGTATATATGATCTAAAGTAAGCTTCAGGACAATCATTATCACACCATCCTTCCATTTGTTTGTGATTTACGAAATAATGATAACATATTTCGAAGCACACTTCAAGCCAGCTTTATGAGGAAGATTTGGACGCAAATCCCCGGAAAACACTTGCAATCCGGCCATTTTCTGATATACTAAACTACATTAACGCTTTATTAAATTAATATAGCAGACTAAAATGAGAGGAAGTATGAAAAATGAATGGAGCAATCATCGGTGTTTTTCTTGTGATCATTGCCTATCTGGTGATGATGCTGGCAATCGGTTTCTTCTATTCTAAAGGAAACAATGACTCCAGCGATTTCTATCTTGGCGGAAGAAAATTAGGACCTTTTGTGACTGCAATGAGTGCGGAGGCATCGGATATGAGCAGCTGGCTGCTGATGGGACTGCCGGGAGTGGCTTATCTCAGCGGTATCTGTGACGCATCCTGGACTGCGATCGGACTTGCCATCGGTACCTATTTAAACTGGCTGATCGTGGCGAAACGTATCAGGAGATACAGCGCAAAGACGAATTCGATCACACTGCCGGATTTCTTTGCAAACAGGTATCGCGATGACTCGAAACTTTTATTGGGAATTTCTTCAATTTTTATTATTATCTTTTTTGTCCCGTATACAGCGTCCGGATTCGCGGCATGTGGAAAACTGTTCTCCACATTATTCGGAATTCCGTATACGGCGGCTATGCTGATCAGTGCTGTCGTTATTGTCGGTTACACGGCACTCGGTGGATTTATGGCAGCGAGCTTTACGGATCTGATCCAGAGTATTGTTATGACGATCGCGCTTGTCCTTGTGGTATGTTTCGGCGTATCCATGAGCGGCGGTGTCAGCACAGTTATTGCAAATGCGAGAGAACTTCCGGGCTTTTTATCATTAACAGCTACATATAACAGCGAGACAGGATCCGCTTCCTCTTATGGAACCATAACAACCGTCTCTACTCTTGCCTGGGGGCTTGGTTATTTTGGAGTTCCGCATGTGCTTCTCCGCTTTATGGCGACGGAAAACGAGGAGAATATATCACTTTCCAGACGCATCGCGACGGTATGGGTCGTAATCTCTATGGCAGTTGCGATCTTTATCGGCGTTGTCGGTTACAGCCTCTCAAAGAATGGCGTGATGGCAGAGTTAAAAGGATCCGCTTCGGAGACGATCATCATTCAGGTTGCGACACTCTTAAGCCAGCATGGATTCCTCGCGATCGTGGGTGCGGGAATCACACTCGCCGGAATTTTAGCCTGCACGATGTCCACCGCAGATTCCCAGCTTCTTGCGGCATCTTCCGCTGTTTCTGAGAACCTGTTAAAGGGAATGTTCGGCGTAAACCTTACTGAGAAGAGAACGATCCATGTTGCCCGGGCGACGGTTCTCTTTATCGCAGTGATCGCAGTATTTTTAGCGGGAAATCCGGACAGCTCCGTATTTGGAATCGTGTCCTTTGCGTGGGCTGGATTTGGCGCTGTATTCGGACCGGTGGTCCTTGCGGCATTATTCTGGAAACGTTCCAACAGGAACGGTGCTCTTGCCGGCATGATCGCAGGCGGAGTCATGGTATTTGTATGGAAATACTGCGTTCGTCCGTTGGGCGGTGCATGGAATGTGTATGAGCTTCTTCCGGCGTTTATCATTGCAATGCTCTGTCTGATTGTTGTCAGCCTTGCGACCGGTGAGCCGTCAAAGGAGATCCAGGAGGAGTTTGAGGAAGTAAGAGCAGGAAAATAATTGTTACTGTACACGGGTAGGAATTTTCTGAACTGAAAATTCCGTACAATACAGTGGTGGTAGTGGATTTTGCCGATTTGGAATGCGAAGCATCGGCAAAATCAGTTACTGTTTGCGCAAGGCGTGAACAGTAACAAATAATTGCCGGAACAGATCGGTGAAATCGGAAGAAAAGACTGGAAAATTTAGGCGAAAAGAACTATAATACGCATTAAGAGACCTGACAAGTAGGTTTTTGTCAGGTCTTTTTCCTTATAAGAATATTGCAGTGAATTTATGGGATAAAAGAAAAGGAGATTGTGGATAATGGACGAATTACAGAAGAAAATTGTGGATTATGTAGAGGCAAACGGCAAGACATATCAGCAGATCGCTTTGGAGATCCATGAGAAGCCGGAGGTCAGCAATTATGAGTTCTTCGCTTCCAAACGTCTTGCAGATCAGATTAAGAGCGTGGGATTCGAGGTAGAGATGCCGGCAGCTGGTCACAGAACCGGTTTTGCGGCGAGCTATAAATCCGGGAAACCCGGTCCGGTCATGGTTTTCCTTGCGGAGTACGATGCCCTTGTGGGACTTGGACATGGCTGTGGACATAACCTGTTTGGAGCAACTTCTTCTCTGGCGGCTGCGGCGTTAAAAAGCGTGATCGATGAGGTCGGCGGAGAGGTACGTCTCTACGGAACACCTGGAGAGGAAGGCGGAGAGAATGGAAGTGCAAAGGGAAGTTTCGTCCGCGAGGGATATTTCAAGGACGTTGACGCGGCTCTTTCCGCCCATCCGGGTGTTGGACATCGCCTTACAGAAAAAACACTTGGATGTGTTCCGATCGATATCGAATTCTGGGGCAAGGCGTCCCATGCGGCTGCGGCACCGGAACAGGGAATCAACGCTTTAGACGCGCTGATCCAGACCTATAACTCCATCAATGCTCTTCGCCAGCATCTGAGTGATGATGTTCGGATCCACGGGATCATCGTAAACGGCGGACAGGCACCGAACACAGTACCGGATTACGCAGCGGCAAAATTTTATCTGAGAGCAGCCGCATCCAGCACTTTAAAAGATGTTTACGCAAAGGTAGAGCGGATCGTGGAAGCCTCTGCGATGGCAATGGGTGCAAAGGGCAGCATGAAGCCGTATCAGAACTGGGTAGAGAACATGGTTCCGACACCATCCTTTGATGCGGTTTATGAGAAGAATCTGAAGTTGTTTGGGGAGACAGCAGATCCGGCAGGAGAGCGCCTTATGGGATCGACAGATATCGGAAATGTTTCCCAGGTCGTTCCGGCGATCCAGCCGACCATCAATATCAGCGACGAGCCGATCAAGGGCCACAGCAAGGAGATGGTTGCTGCGGCATGTTCACAGAAAGGACTCGATTCGATCCTTCTTGGCGCAAAGGTTCTTGCGTTCACAGCCCTCGATCTGATCCGCGAGCCGGAGACATTAAAAAAGATCAAGGAAGAACATGCCTATGAGGTAGAGCATCAGGCAGACTGATCAGTGAAAAGGCAATAACAGCTGTGAGTGCATTGAAAACTGCAGGCAGTTATGAAATAAGAAAAGTTAGATTGTGCGCGCTTCCATGGGCTTCTGTGGGTGCGCGCACTATTTGTGCCGCCAGCCGAAGGCGGCGGAATGGAGATTATTATGAAATATTTGATCATCGGTGCAGGAGGTACCGGCGGAATTCTTGGGGCTTATATGACTAAGGCGGGAAAGGACGTGACGCTGATTGCGAGAAATGCCCATCTTGCCGCTATGAAGGAAGACGGACTTACGCTCCGCCATCTCTGGGACGGAACTGTGGAGACAATTCCGGTCCGGGCAGAAAATATGGAATCTTATGAGAAAAAGATCGAGACAGCAGGGGAGGAAGAAAAGCCGGATGTGATCCTCGTGTGTGTCAAGGGATATTCCCTGGACAGCACGGTACCTTTTATTCGGAAGATCGCAAAGAAGAGCACGATCGTGATCCCGATCCTCAACATCTACGGAACAGGTAGGCGTCTTCAGGAAAAACTGCCGGGAATTCTTGTGACGGATGGATGTATCTATGTGTCCGCCAACATCGAAGGCCCGGGTGCCCTTGTGCAGCACGGAAAGATCCTGCGGGTCGTATTCGGCGTCCGGGAAAAGAGCGAGTTTCGGGAAGAACTTAAGGAAATCGCGAAGGACTTCAACGATAGCGGAATCTCCGGGGAACTTTCCGAAAATATCCGCCGGGATGCCCTGGAAAAATTCTCCTATGTATCCCCGATCGGTGCTGCAGGCCTTTACTATCATGCCACAGCGGCAGATTTTCAGAGAGAGGGCGAGGAGCGCGAGGCGTTCAAGGCGATGATCCGCGAGATCATGGCGTTGGCGGAGGCGATGGGGGTTCCGTTTGAGAGAGACTATGTGAAAGTCAACCTTGAGATCTTATCCCATCTCGCACCGGAGTCCACGACATCCATGCAGAGAGATGTGATGGAAGGAAAGCAGTCAGAGATCGATGGGCTCGTATATGAGGTGGTCCGCATGGGCGAGAAGTACCATGTTCCGATGCCGGTGTATAAGAAGATTGCGGATGAGCTGAAAGAAAGATAAAGAATACTTGCAAAAGGCGGATGAGCTGAAAGAAAAATAACAGAAATTCAAAAGCGAATAGAATCGTATAAAAATACTGCGTGCAGATTAATTTTGCAGGCAGCATTTTTTTGCGTGTGCCTTGCGGCGCACGTTTCTAAGTATGATGAACTTACCGCCAGTCTGCGTTGAAAGTCCACAAGGGGTGTTGCGATTGCCGACACCCCCAAAGTTTATATCGTGAGACATAGTATTGTTATCGATAAAAGTCATAACTGTTATTGAAAAAATGATAATTACAATTCTTGAAACATCCAAGTTAATTCTTTAATGAACTCTTTGGCAATAGGAGAAAGCGTATAGTCTTCATGTCGGATCCAGCCAATTTCAGAAGTAATTGTGCATCCATCAATTAGAAAAGAACGTAAATTTTTGGGAGTTTCTATTTTCCGGTAGCCCTGTTTTAAATCAGAAGACACATAATAAGCATCTGTATGTTCAAGAGTATCATAAATAATAGCACGGGATCCAGCAATAATACGATTTTTGTTTTCTGGAATTACTAAGCGGGAAAAAATATCAGAAAATGGTCCGGAATGTAAATTAGGGTGAACAACCATAGGATAATCTGCCAGCACAGATGCGGGAATAGAATCTTTTTTTTGATAGAATAATGGATTGCCGCACCCAACCATAATACATATGTTAACTGTGGTTAAAGGAGTAAATAAAATTTTTTTGGCAAAAAACTGGCGCATGTAAATTTGCTTATAACAATCCCAAATGCGTACAATTCCTATTTCAACTTGCTGATTAGAGACATGCTCAATGGTCTCATCCCCAATTCCGTCATAATGATATATATGAATACCAAGAGAGCGGTAATGCTGATATAATTTTGCGCAAATAGGAGCGATAAAACGAAAACCATTGCTGGAAACAGAAAATGAAACTCTCTCATCAAATTTTTTTTGCTTACAGACCTGCTCTAATTGAGTCATTTGTGAGCATATTGGTGTGATATAAGAAATAAAATCACGTCCAAAAGAAGTTAACTGGATTCCTCGATTATTTCTGAAAAAGATGGATTGCCCAAGCTCTTCTTCTAAATTTTTTATGGAAGTGGAGAGTGTGGATTGAGAAAGAAACATTGTGTTAGCAGCCTGATTGAATGAACCACATTTCGCTACTTCTAAGACATATTTGAATTGTTCAAAAGTCATAGATTACCTCCAATATTTTGATAACTATAATCAAAATTTTAAATTAACAGTTTGTAATTGTCAAGTGATATACTTAATGCAGTGAAGAGGTCGACAGTCTTCGGATGTTACAGAAATTACTGGCAAAGAAAGGAAAAGTGTATGGCAAGTGTTTTAGATTGGGCGTTGATTATTATTTATATGTTGTCTATGGTTGGCGTGGGTATGTATTTTAAAACAGATGACAGCATGCAGGACTTTGCGGTTGCAGACAAAAAACTGGGACTTTCTGTAATGACAGCGACTATGCTGGCGACTGCAGTTGGTGGGGGCGCATTAACCGGAAGTGTTGGTAATAGCTATATGAATGGAATTGTTGAAGTTCCGAAAATTATTATTTTGCTTTGCATCAACTTATTTATGGGACTATTTGTAGCAAAGAAGATGAGAAATATCGGAGGCTTTACAGCACCGGAAATGTTGGGAAGAGTATATGGAAAAAAGTGTCAGACACTGGGCGGTCTGTTTTGCGCAATATATATGATGGGAACAGGACCAGCTATGCAGTCGATTGCGCTTGGTACATGTATTCACCTGCTGCTCGGTGTAAATATGAAAGTTGGAATGATTATTGGTATGGCAATTATTTTGGCATATACGCTTTCAAGTGGAATGTGGGGAGTTGCAATGACTGATTATGTTCAGTTTATTTTCCTTGCAGGAGGTGTTTTACTTGCTACAGCTATGGTATATAGCGGAGCAGGTGGTTGGTCAGGAATTACATCATCAGTTCCCGCAGAACATTTACAGTTAGATACATCTGGAGCCATTAAATTGATTTGTGCCACATCACTTCCCGTTCTCATTGATGGAAACAGATATTCAAGATTCTTTTCTGCGAAAGATGCCAAAACAGCTCAGATCAGTACACTTATTGCTGCAGTTCCACAATGTCTTCTGTTAGTTATGTCTTTAGTAATGGGATTGGCTGCGGTCGTTTTACTGCCAGCAGATCTTCCAAAGGATATGGTATTTGCAACATTATTGATGCAGTATCTTCCAACAGGAATTAAAGGACTTTGCATTGCAGCACTGATGGCGGCGATTATGTCTACTGCAGATTCGTATATGTTATCAGGAGCAACTAATATTTCTGTGGATATTTATAAAACTTATATTAATCCAAAAGCAACGGATAAACAAATGGTGATCGTTACCAAAGTGGGTATTTTAGCAGTCGGTCTTCTCGGATTGGGTTTTGCGTTACTTCTTCCGGATGTAATGTCGGTCTGGACTTTAAGTTCAACAGCATATGTAGGCGGATGTCTTGTTCCAATGTTATATGGAATTTTTGGAAGCGGGAAAAAATCTTATACAGGTGCTTTAATTTCTATGATTGGCGGCGGGGCAGTGGCCTTGATCTGTGATTTAAATAAAATCGTTATATTTGGATTACCGGCAATTGTCTATGGTATTATTGTGAGCGCAGTTTTGTTTTTTGGAATTACACCATTTGCAAAAGATGCCAAAATTGTAGATATCCGCAAGTAAGTTGAAGGAGGATGTAAATGGATATTTTAGTATATGGAAGTATTGTTATCATGGCAGGATTTGTGATCTGGATGATTTTCCAATTCATGAAGGAATGGCCTAATTATTCAAGGAAAAAGGGTAGAAAGGAAGAATAATCTATGAATTGTATACAGGAATTAGAGGCGCAGAATCTCCAGGATTCCTGGAGTATCCTATATTTTGGACTGGCAGAATATCTTCTAAATCAGTCAGAACAAGGTGAGGAGCTGGTGAGAAGTGCTGTCCGTACATATGGGGAACTAGTAGGAAATAGAGAGCGCGAACAGCAGAGAAAGAAAGGAATAAAAACAAATCTGCAAAATTTTTATATATGGCCACAGGTACGTTTTGAAGATCCAAGATTATTAGAAAAGCAGCAGAGGTTAAATGAGCAGGTAGCATTAACAGATGTGATCAGATGTCCATTTGCATCTAGTGCAAGAAGGTATGGAACAGAAAAAGTGGCAAAATTGTTTTGTGAAGAATTTATAGCGGCTTGCATCGGAGCATATACAGAAAATATTGCACAGGTCAATATTTCAGAAGTACTCACAGAAGATGAAAATAATCGTTGCAGAATAGCTTCTTACTTTAGACCTGCCAATTCTAATGACGATTATAAAATGCATTTTAATTCATTTGAAGAGACTAAAACAGATGTATCGTGTGTGAACCAGACGATGAAGGAAGCTGTGAAAAAATGGAATATATGTGCGAGATTTATGGTACAGGCATTTTGCAAAGAGAATTCAGAACAGAAAGCAACAGAACTGACAGCATATAAAATTGCAGAGTTTCTAGAGTCAAGATCCAAAAGTATGGAGCAGACATTAGATTATAGTTTTGTAAAGCGGAACTGTGCGCTTTCAATAGATGAGTTTGTATATTTCCGAAAAAAACTGGAATGTTTGTTGAAATTAAAAGGGGAGGAGTAACCATGTATACAAATAATCAATTGGAAGTGATTCATCTTCAGGATAGTTATACAATTATGTATGCATTGCTCGCAAGAGAGATTATGAACGCTCTTGGAGAAAAGGGGGAACGAATCGTCCGCGAAGCAACGAGGCGATATGGCAAAGACCGTGGTCGAACTCGAAGAGAAAAGCATGAGGCACTGGGTGTAAAAATTAATATGCATAGTCTGTTTGCCGTATGCAGTGATCTGCCGTCAGATCCGAGATTTCGCAGGGATCGCTTGAAATTGACAGATGAAGAACGAAATTCACATACACTTGTTTGCCCGATGGCAGAAGTTTGGGATCAATATGATGCAAGAAGAATAGGAAGAATTTATTGTGAAGAATTTCATCGCGCATGCTATCAGGAATATGCATTTGGTCTGACTCAGGTTAATCTGGCACAGACCCTGACACAAGATGGGGATGGCTATTGCGATTTCCACGTTGTTTTGAGAAAGGCAAATGTTCCGTCCGACAAGAAAGCGAAGTGTTTTGCGGAATATGATCCAGGTTATAAGGTCCCTCAGATTGACGGTTCAGCTGAAGCAGGTAAATCGGGATTCTCTTCATTATGTGTAAGAGTTTACTATTATATGCTGGAAGTTTTATATGAGGAATGTCCAGATCAGGCGGTAAAAGTAATGACAAAGGCACTTCATGTATGGGCGGAGGATGCTGCAGAACATTTAATACAGGAGTCAACGGAAATGCATCAAAAGCTTAGCAGAGAATTTGCAGATAAACATTTTCCATTATATGTTAATATGGATGATGATCCACTGTGGAATAAGTATGACCGTTATGGTGCTAAAGAACTGTTGAAAACAGAATTTTATAAGAATTTTTTTGAAAGATTAGGAATTTAAAAATAGGACTGGCAAAAAGCATTACGGTGTTTTGCCAGTCCTTTTTCTGCATAGCCGGAGATCACGGAAAGTGGGGAACGGAGCTCATGGGAGACATTGGCGATGACTTCCTTTCGAAGAACATCGGCGCGGGCGGAAAAATCATTTTCTGCGAGCCGGTCCACTGTGTGCTTGATTGCAAAGATTGGATTTGTGAAATATTCGGAGTTTCCGGCGGTGGCGGGGCACCGGCCGGAAGATAGGAAAGCGGAAGAGATCTGCTGAACCGTTATAGAAATTTCTTCATACAGTCCCGGAGATTTTCTTCCATCCCGGTGAGCTCATCGGCGATCTCCATGACAGCCTTTGACGCACCGGAATACTGATTTTTATAACCGCATATGGTCTTGATCCCCATATTACAGCCGTCAGTGACAATACTGGCGGCTTCTTTGTCGCCGCCTTTTGCCATCATGCGCATTTCTGTGGACATCCAGGACCAGGCGGAGGCCATTTTCCCCGGCTCTTTTCCCTCCTCCTCCATGGCGCTTAAGGTCTTTTTGATCTTTGCATCCAGCTCCTGATGCTTTTCATAGCTTTCCGTGATATCTTTCCAGAGCTCCTGATCCGACACCATATCCCGGATCTGCCCCAGGCTTTCCGCCGCCATTTTGCAGCCGGAATCGCATTCGCGGAGAAGATTGACTGAGTGCTCTTCCATCATTGATCCATCCTTTCCATAATAATTGCCATGCAGTTTCTTCAGACAGCTGATAAAAACAACAGCCATGGATCTGTCTGATATTCATCTGCAAAAAAAGTATGAGAGATACAGGGGAAAATTATGCATGGCACTTCTGGAATGTCACTGACATGCCATAAGAATTCAAGGGCGGTGGAACGTATTCTGCCGCAGACAGAAAAACTTAAGAAAATGAAAAGCAAAGGACAAGAGGGATCAGTTGAATCCAGCCCCTATTTATGTTATGATGTTAACGTTCGAAAACGAATTATGCTGAATACTGGAGGAAAAGCTTGGAAAAGACAGAAGCAGAAAAAATTCTGAAGGAAAAACTGGAAACCGCAGAGAAGATCCTAGTGGGGATCGGCTCTGAGTGGAAGAAAAAAGAAGGCACGGAGGAGGAAGAGGTCCTTCATGCCGCCGAAAAGTTAAAAAATTTTCTGGATGGAAAAGATTATTATATCATAACCTCACTGTCCGGTGAGGATGCGGACCGGCTGGGCTTTTCTGCCGGTCATATAGCAGTTCCCCACAGCGTATCCTTTACGGAAGAAGCGTGGAAGCATTATACCTTATGGCTTTCCTGCACCCTGAACCGGAACACGGTGCTCCTGGAGTTGGGGGAAAACTATAAAGATCCGTCCCTGATCCGCTGGCCCTTTGAGAAGACAGCAATGTTAAACAATAAGGCGTATCTGTTCCGGGTTCATAAGATCTTTTCTCAGGTGCCGGAAGAGCTTTCTGGGAAATCATGTCCGGTGGCGGAGGTATCGTTTAAATTAGTGGATGATTTCTTAGAAAGAGTGTAACTGTTCAGGAGGCTTGTGCACTTGCTGTGTTGACGGTAAGAAAACATAAAATTATGAAGGTACTGAAGCGTTACGAATAAATACAACAAGGAGGAAATATGGCTGCGATCGCAAATGACTGGTTGGTCCCTATGAGCGGGGAATTCAAAAAGCCGTATTACAGGAAATTATACGAGACCGTAAAGAGCGAGTACGAGACAAAGGAAGTCTACCCGGCGCCGGATGACATCTTCAACGCCTTTGCGTTTACTCCGCTCTCAAAAGTAAAAGTAGTGATCCTGGGACAGGACCCGTACCACGAGCCGGGGCAGGCGCATGGACTGAGCTTTTCCGTAAAGCCGTCGGTGGAGATCCCGCCGTCCCTTGTCAATATCTATAAGGAACTTCATGAGGACTGCGGCTGCTATATCCCGAACAATGGATATTTAAAGAAGTGGGCAGATCAGGGTGTGATGCTCTTAAACACAGTACTGACCGTTCGTGCCCATGCGGCCAACTCCCACAAGAATATCGGCTGGGAGGAATTCACGGACGCCGCGATCCGCGTCTTAAACGAGCAGGACCGCCCGATGGTATTTATCCTCTGGGGACGCCCGGCGCAGATGAAAAAGCCAATGCTGACGAATCCGAAGCATCTGATCCTCGAGTCCCCGCACCCGAGCCCACTGTCCGCATACCGGGGATTTTTCGGCAGCCGCCCGTTCAGCAAGACAAACAAGTATTTAAAAGAGAACGGGATCGAGCCGATCGACTGGCAGATCGAAAATATCAACTAGCAATCTGGCGTGCGTCAGCGGGTTCGGAAAAATGCGCCGCAAGCTTGCTTGCAGAAGCATTTTTTTGAACCTGTTGACATAGGGCGGATGCCCGAAGCTTCTTGTTTTCATGACAATGAAAACAAGAAGACCGCACGCTATATTTAAAATATAAAGCATAGGAGTGAATATGAGCAACTTTATCGAATTTCTAAAGATCGTCGTATTCGGTGTCGTCGAAGGTTTCACCGAATGGCTTCCGATCAGCAGCACCGGTCACCTGATCCTTGTGGAGAATATCGTCCACCTGAATGTATCAGAAGAATTCATGAACGTGTTCCGCGTCGTGATCCAGTTAGGCGCAATTCTCGCGGTACTGGTCCTGTATTTCAGACGGCTGAACCCATTTGATCCGGGAAAAAAATCGGCACAGAAGCGCGCCACATGGCATCTATGGTTTAAGATCATCATCGCCTGCCTTCCGGCTGCCGTGGTCGGAATCCTGCTTGACGAAGTGCTTGACAAGTATCTCTACAATCCATATGTGGTAGCGGCGATGCTCATCATCTACGGTGTTATTTTTATTGCCTTCGAGAACCGCAACCAGCACGCGGAATTCCGCATAAAGAAAGTATCCCAGATCAGTTACCAGACCGCATTTTACATCGGTCTCTTCCAGCTCCTCGCGCTGATCCCGGGTACATCGAGATCCGGCGCAACGATCCTCGGTGCGATGATGCTTGGCTGTTCCAGAACCGCCGCATCGGAGTTCACCTTCTTCCTTGGAATTCCGGTCATGTTCGGCGCCAGTCTCTTAAAGATCCTTCACTACGGCCTGGCATTCTCCGCAATGGAGCTCTTCTTCATGGCAGCTGCCATGGTGATCGCCTTCGTCGTTTCCATGTACTCGATCCAGTTCTTACTCGGATATGTCAAAAAACATGACTTCAAATTCTTCGGATACTACCGCATCGTCCTCGGTGTGATCGTCCTGATCTATTTCGGACTGACTGCGATCCTGACAAAATAAAGAAAAACAAGAGTTTCCCGGAATCCATCCGGATGGGTACAGAATAGCAGCCCACTGATGGATTCCGGGATTTTTTTGCGTATTACAAAAACACGGGAATTGTGACGCTATTTCACAGAACCGTGCATGTTTCATCACACTTTCATCACATTTCACTGGTACACTATGTCATGTAGTTAAGGAGAGGAAAGAAAAAGAGAGAGTCCTTAAGTACAAAAAGAAACATCGAAAATTTCAACACAGAAAGGAGATTCCTATTATGTATGATGAAAATAAATGGAACGAAGTAAATAATGAAAACGAAAAGAAAAATAATGAACAGCCGATAAACACGCAGAACACTCAGAACACCCAAAACGGAGCCCAGCAGCCTCAGGGTGAGCATACAGGAAGACAGGTCTACGGAAGACTTGGTTCCGGTACACAGAACGGCCAGCCGTATAACGGAAATCCGAACGGCCAGAACGGTTACTACAGCGGGCAGCAGCATCAGCAGTATTACGGAAACCAGAACCAGTACACGAACCCGTATCAGCAGTACGACTATTATCAGGGACATGGACAGAATCCGAACGGAAACGGAAACAGCCACCACGCTTCGAAGAAACACTCCTACGCCAAGACGACAGCTCTTGTCGCGGCGGCAGCGATCCTCTTCGGTGTCGTATCCGGCGGAACGATGTACGGAGTCAACCGTGCGGCCAACACCCTGTTGCCGTACCAGAGCTCTCAGGTAAACGAGACCATCGGGCAGACGACCCAGATCCCGGCAGCGAACACATCCACAACTTCCAGCAACGGTGTTGTTATTGAGGATGTCTCCGCGATTGTGGACGCAACCCTTCCGTCTGTCGTATCGATCACAAATACCCAGGTCTACCAGAGCAACACCTGGTTTGGACAATCCCAGACCTACGAAGTCCCGAGCAGCGGTTCCGGCATCATCGTCGGACAGAATGACTCCGAGCTTCTGATCGTTACAAACAACCACGTTGTCAGTGATTCCGAGGGACTTACCGTGACGTTCGCAGATGAGAGCACTGCGGACGCGGCCATTAAGGGCACAGACTCCGAGGCGGATCTCGCAGTAATCGCAGTTCCGCTCGACAAGATCTCCGCTGACACAAAGGACAAGATCAAAGCGGCGACACTCGGTGATTCCGATTCCTTAAAGATGGGGCAGGGCGTTATCGCCATCGGCAACGCGCTTGGACTTGGCCAGAGCGTGACAGTCGGACATGTAAGCGCGTTAAACAGAGAGATCAAAGTTGACGATGCGACTAAGACCGTCATCCAGACAGACGCAGCGATCAACCCAGGCAACAGCGGCGGAGCTCTCTTAAACTCCAAAGGTGAAGTTATCGGCATCAACGAAGCAAAGTACGCGGATACAAGTGTTGAAGGCGTCGGTTACGCGATCCCGATCTCCAAAGCAAAAGACATCATCGATGACCTCATGACAAGGACCACAAAGATCGCGGTTTCCGAGTCTGAGCAGGGCTATCTCGGAATCCAGTTACAGAACATTGATGAGTCCATGGCAAAGATGTACGGAATGCCGCAGGGTGTCTATGTCTACAAGATCATGGAAGACTCCGCAGCCGCAGGTTCCGATCTTCACGAGAAGGACATCATTACAAAGCTGGATGGTGAGAAGATCTCCAACTACGCGGACCTTGCAAAGCTTCTGACTTACTATAAATCCGGTGATACCGTAACATTGACTGTCCAGTCTCTTGTAAACGGCAGCTATCAGGAGAGAGAAGTCCAGTTAACCTTAAAGCAGCGTCCGGCTGAGTCTGACAGTGCAAACAGTCAGAGCCAGGGCGGACAGCAGGATCAGAAACCGGCGCAGAGCCAGTCTAAGATCGGAAAATAATAAAGAGTCGATATAAAATAGAGAAACAAGACCGCCTCCCTGGAGTGATCACGGGAAAGGCGGTCTTGTTTTGTAAAGGTATAAAGGTTTTATCGAAAAGTTCCTGAAAACATGTTTACAGGAAATTCATGAACGTGGTCAGTACCATGGAGTTGAAGAAGTCAACGAATAAGCTTCCTACTAACGGTACGATGAAGAATGCTCTCGGAGCTGCACCGTAGCGCTCAACGAGTGCTCTCATGTTTGCCATAGCGTTCGGGGTAGCGCCCATACCGAAACCGCAGAATGCAGTTGTCATGGCAGCTGCCTCGTAGTCACGTCCCATAACGTTGAATACAACGAAGTTCGCGTACAGGAACATAACAATCGTCTGAACAAGCAGGATGACGATCATCGGAAGAGCAAGTGCTGCTAACTGCCAAAGCTTTAAGCTCATCATAGCCATGGACAGGAACAGATTTAAGGAAAGTCCGCCGAGGGCGTCAATCTCAACCATCGGAAGTTCTTTGTGCTGGACATCCCAGATATTGCGGATCGCTGCTGCTGCGAGCATAGCGCCGATATAAGTCGGGAATGTCAGGTGGCATACATCTTTGAAGAATGTGAAAATAAGAGTACCGAGACCGATGGCAACTGCTAAAAACATTGCGGATGTTGTGAATTTCTGACCATCAACGGCCGGCATAACCTCAGCTGTCTCGTTGCCTTCCTCAGCTGCTGTGGATTTTAAGTGGAGTTTTTCAACACGGGCACGTGCGATCGGGCCGCCCATCATACTTCCGGATACAAGTCCGTATGTAGCTGCCGCGAGAGCAACTGTGGTAGCGCCTACAACGGCGTAATCTGTTTCAAGAAGCGGTCCGAAGGAACCGGATGTTCCGTGTCCGCCTACTAACGGCATGGAACCCATACATAAGCCGAGCAGCGGATCCAGACCAAAGGCTGCTGCGAGACCGCTGCCAACTGCGTCCTGGATGACACAGATGGCGACTGCGAGTCCGAGGAACAGAAATACCTGAAGTCCGCCCTTTTTCAACAGACGGAAGCAGGCTGTGAATCCGACGCTGCAGAAGAAGACCGTCATGAAGACACTCTGTAATGTTGTGTCAAAGGAGAGTTCCAGAATTCCTGCTGCGTATAACGCCAGATGAGCAAAGGCGAATACGATACCGCCGGCAACCGGTGCCGGGATGCAGTACTTACTTAAGAATGAAAGTTTGTTGACCATGAGTCGTCCGAGACAATAGACGAGAGCGCCGAGGGCGCAGGCCTGGTACATGTCGAGCTGTAAAGTGATCATAAGATTTACCCCCTCTTATATAGTTGTTCACCAGGTAACGGTTCAGTGAATTCACAGCCGCGGTCAAGCCTGTGTTACTTACGGTCGGTGCAGGGAATGCGCTGACCTGCCAAACAGTTACTTAGTTGCTACAATTCCATGTTAAATTCAAACTACAAAAAACATCAAAAAAATACAGGGGGCAGAGTTCAGATACTGTTAAGAGGAAAGATGATTCTGTCAGAAAATTTACACATGGTTTTTCGGTTGCGGGAAGACTCAATTTGCATTATAATAGGTTATAATTCTGTAAAAACAGGCAGAAAACGCGTGGACAGGCCGCGGCCTGTATCCATGAGAAACGATAGAAGGTTCAGGGAGAAAAAATTTGGAAGACAACAAAAATAACGGATATGAGAAGATCTGCTGCATGTGCAGACGGACGGAGAGTCAGGCAGGAAAAATGATCACGCTGCCGGGCGGATTGCAGGTGTGCCGGGACTGTATGCAGAGATCGTTTGATATGATGATGGGAAGCGGTATGGACTGGACAAAGATGTCCGGGATCACGCCGGAGCTGTTGAAAAATATGTATCTGAATCCGATGGGAAGCGGAGATAGAGCGCAGAAGCAGGAGAATACCGGAACTGCTGCGGGTAAGAAAGATGACGTGAGCGAAGCGGAAAAACAGAATTCTGTGGATAATCCGACTGAAGCAGACACGGATGAGGACGCAGAGCAGACCGTTGTGGATGCTGACGAGACCGAAGATGGCGATGATTTCGAGGAGGACGGTGACGGATCAGAGGGAATTCCATTGGGAAATATTTTCGGAATCCCGGTGGGGCAGATCGACCTCGGCGCCCTCATGGGCCAGGGCCATAAGCGCAGGAAAAAGAAGAAAAAAGTAAAAAAGGAGCTGTTTAAGCTCAGCGAGATCCCGGCCCCCCATGCGATCAAGGCGCAGCTCGACGAGTATGTGATCGGCCAGGAGCAGGCGAAGAAGGTGATCGCTGTCGCAGTCTACAACCACTATAAGCGTGTATTTTCCAAGACATCCCCGGATGCCGGGAAGTACGGAACCGATGTTGACATCGAAAAGTCAAATATCCTGATGATCGGACCTACTGGAAGCGGTAAGACGTATCTCGTAAAGACTCTGGCGAAGCTCCTCGATGTGCCGCTTGCGATCGCGGACGCTACATCCTTAACAGAAGCAGGTTATATCGGTGACGATATCGAGAGTGTTCTCACAAAGCTCCTCGCAGCGGCGGGCGGTGATGTGCAGAAAGCGGAGATGGGCATCGTGTTCATCGACGAGATCGATAAGATCGCAAAGAAGAAATCCACGAACACCCGCGATGTCAGCGGCGAGTCCGTGCAGCAGGAACTCTTAAAGCTTCTAGAGGGCGCGGACGTGGAAGTCCCTGTGGGAACAGGCCAGAAGAATGCCATGACTCCGATGGAGATGATCAACACCGACAATATCCTCTTTATCTGCGGCGGCGCGTTCCCAGATCTTGAGAATATTATCAAGGAACGCCTGACGAACACCACGTCCATCGGTTTCGGCTCTGATCCGAAGGATAAATATGATAAGGATCCGGACATTCTCTCAAAGGTCACAAACCAGGATCTCAGAGAATTCGGCATGATCCCGGAGTTCTTGGGAAGACTTCCGGTGACCGTGACACTTCAGGGACTCACGAAGGAATTCCTCGTGCGGATCTTAAAGGAGCCGAAGAACGCGATCTTAAAGCAGTATAAGAAGCTTCTCGCCATGGATGAGGTAAATTTAAACTTTGACGATGATGCCCTGGAATGGATCGCAGAGCAGGCGCTCAAAAAAGACACCGGTGCGAGAGCGCTCCGGGCGATCATCGAGGAATTCATGCTCGATATCATGTTCGAGATCCCGAAGGACCCGGAGATCGGTTCTGTGACGATCACCCGCGCGTATCTGGAAAAACACGGTGGCCCGCGGATCGAGATGCGGGAGTATTCTACGGCGGACAAGAAGGCGGCTGCTCTGCCGGGGCCGACGGAAGCCTGTTACAAAGCTGAATAAATATGAATCCTGCTGATAGTGTCTGCACGGCATCGGATGTTATAAATTAAAGGTTTCTGAGATGTAAAAAAGCTTCATACAGATTCAGCGTTCCATATCCGAACTCACGGTTCGGGTATGTGAGCGCTGGATTTCTTTGTGCCCCACGGACGAAGATGGACTTTAGCACCGGCGTGTTGAGATATGGATAATTTGCATTGAGGACGCCCCAGTTCAACAGGATCGCCGCGGCACCGGCGAGGTGGGCGGCGGAGACGGAGGTGCCGGACATTCTTGTGAGACGTCTTCCTGAGACGGACGCGCCTAAGATGTTGACACCCGGGGCAGCGAGGTCCGGCTTTATCCGGCCGGACAGGCTGTAGCCGCGGCTGGCGTGGATGTAGATGCTGTTTTTGGTGTGGTCGTAGGCGGTGACAGTGATGGGATACCGGGCATTTCCGGGATCCGTGATGGTCGTATCGGGATCCGGGCGGAGAAAATAGGTCTCATCGGAGATAAAGCCCCGGACCGGCAGCCAGATATGAAAGGTCTCACGGATGTCCAGAGAGTTCCGTATCAGGATCCGCCAGATCCCGGACATGGGGTTTTCGAAGCGCATGAAGATAAACTGGCTCCCGGAGCTCACATCGGCGATCTGGGTGTAGACTGTGATCTGGGTCTGTTCCAGGAGAAAGGACACCGTGTTCTCGCCCCGGAGCGGAACGGAAATCTCCCGCGCAACTTCGCCGGTCGGTGAGATAAAGCCCACCGTGTAGGCACCCATGTTCTCCGCCCAAAGTTCCATGGAAAAACCGGCTTCCCGTTCCCCCACCCGCAGCTCCGCGGTGACTTCATCCGTATCTGCGTCCATGACAGCCCGGAAGTGATGTCTCGCCCCGGTCTCGTTCCCGGCAGCGGTGATGACGGCGGAACCGTTTGAAAGGCTGACCTGGTTTAAATACTGCCCGAGGCGGCTCATTCCCATGTGGCTTCCCATATTGGTGCCGAGAGGAATGCAGACGACGAGGGGCATGGAGTATTTTCTGGCGAGAAAATAGAGATAGGAGACGCCCATCATGATATCGTTCTCCTGGTAGGCCTCTGCCCCGTCCTGGATCAGGTAGAAGTCACGGAGATACTGCTTGGCGGGTTTTAATTTCACCATGGCGATGGATGCCTGCGGTGCCGCCCCGGAAAATCCCGCCCGTTCATCCCGGTTCCCGGCGGCAATGGAAGCGAGAAATGTTCCATGTCCGTTTTCGTCCCGGGTGGGGACGATGGAGGCGGGATTGTCGGAGTTCAGGGCCAGGTTGATCTCCTCGGCAGTGTATTGCGTGCCGTAGAGAGCTGAGAAGGCAGAAAATGGTTTTGCAGTTTCATTCTCTATATTGTTAGAATTATCTGAATTATTTGTCTGGTCCCATATCCCAATAATTCTTGTACTTCCATCTACATTCCGAAACAGCGAATCTGTATAATTGATCCCCGTATCCACAAATCCCACAATAACTCCCGCGCCCTGATTGTTCAGCACCGGAAGCTCCCCCGCTGGCGTGATCCCGGCAGCATCCATACTTGTGACATCCAGAAGACTATATAGCTTTGGAACTGCCGAATATGTATAGGAAGTATAAGTAGAAGGTGTCACTGTGGAGAGCGGAACATAGACGACCGCCAGCGTAGAATTCACAAAATCAATGCAGTCTGTCCCCTGTGAACGAATAAACTCTTCAGGTGTAGTAAAATAAGGTGCGATAAAATCCGCAAAATCTTCCGACGCGACAGAATTTGTACATGACATGGCTGATACTCCGCAGAAAATGGTTCATACTATATATGTATATGAGGGACAAGGGCACATGTTCCAAAAAAAATTACAGGATCAGAAAACGGGAAGAGGAACGAGAGGCGTAAATGAAATGGGTAAGAAAACGTGTGAAAATGGTGCCGCAGTCTGACCGTGAAATAAGAAATATATGGACGGACCCTTTAAAATGTTGTAATATAAGGATATCTGTGAAAGTATGCAATCATGTAAGATAGAAAAGAAAGGGGAATCGCAATGTTTGGATTTTTGACATTCGGAACGACGCTTGCGCTTACAGATCTGGCTGTAAAAAAAGAGATCGAAGCCAGACCAGATGAAGAATTCCCGAAAACCGTAAAAGAATCAGGCGGCCTGATCCGCCTCTACAAAAACCATAATCCGGGCTTTTCCTTCGGATTCATGAAGGAATACCCGAAACTTGTGGAGATGGTCCCGGTCTGCATGCTGTCGGCGGTAGCCGGTGCATGGGCATATGTGATCGGAAGGAAGGGACGCGTGCTGGAGAAGACGGCGCTGACCTTGGTGCTGGCCGGCGGAGCGAGCAACCTTTATGACCGGCTCAAACGCGGATATGTGGTGGACTATTTCAGCATCCAGTGGAAGAAACTGAAAAAAGTGGTCTTCAACCTGGGTGATATCTTTATTTTTGTCGGATCTGCCCTGTTTGCGGCAGTCCAGCTCGTGGAGGAGCTCCGCGAAATTCTTCCGAAAGAAAAAATCTTTGTTAAGGAAGAAGAGTAATTTAGGCAGCAGGACATAAAATCCAGCTCACCCATGCTGCAAAATACATCGGCGCAGAAAAGCCGGGACAATGAGGAGAACAGTCTATATGAAGAAACAATATGATTACCTGTTAGTGGGCAGCGGACTTTTCGCCGGAGTTTTCGCGTACTACGCAAAAAAAGCCGGAAAGACCTGCCTGGTTCTTGAGAAGAGAGAACACGCAGGCGGAAACATTTACTGTGAAAATATCGAGGGCATCAATGTACACCGCTATGGTGCCCATATCTTCCATACCAGCAACAGGGAAGTATGGAACTTTGTGAACAGTCTCGTGGAGTTCAACCGTTATACAAACAGCCCGGTTGCGAACTACAAGGGCGAGATGTACAACATGCCGTTCAACATGAACACCTTCAGCCGCATGTGGGGAATCTCCACTCCGGAGGAGGCAAAAAAGATCATCAATGAGCAGAGAAAGGTCATCAAGGGCGAGCCGAAGAACCTGGAAGAGCAGGCCATCAGCCTTGTGGGAACCCATATCTACCAGAAGCTTGTCAAGGGCTACACTGAGAAACAGTGGGGCAGAGACTGCAAGGAGCTCCCAGCCTTCATCATCAAACGTCTCCCGGTACGCTACACCTACGACAACAACTATCTCAATGACCTTTACCAGGGAATCCCGATCGGCGGCTACAATAAGATCACGGAAAAGCTCTTCGAGGGCTGTGAGATCCGCCTCGGAGCCGACTACCTGGCTGACAAGGAGAAATATGACGCCCTTGCGGACAAGGTCGTATATACAGGAACCATCGACAGCTATTTCGACTACTGCTTCGGAAAACTCCAGTACCGCAGTCTGCGGTTTGAGACGGAGGTCTTAGACTGCGACAACTATCAGGGCAATGCGGTCATCAACTACACCGACCGCGAGACTCCGTACACGAGGATCATTGAGCACAAACACTTCGAGTTCGGAACCCAGGAGAAGACAGTCATCACGAGAGAGTACCCGGCGGAGTGGACCGAGGGCATGGAGCCATACTATCCGGTAAACGATGAGAGAAACCAGGAATTATATAAGAAATACGCGGAACTCGCTGAAAAAGAGAAGAATGTGATCTTCGGCGGAAGACTCGCGGAATACCGCTATTACGATATGGATAAGGTTATCGAGTCCGCCCTGTCCTGCGTAAAGAAGGAATTTGGAAATGAATAACCGACCGAAAACGCCTCACGGGTTTGCCAGACTCATCATCGGCGACGGATCCGCGGTGTCGGAGCAGAAGAACATTATCTGGAATATGATCGGAAGCTTCCTCTACGCCTTTGCGTCCATGGTGCTCTCTATCGCGGTGGTCCAGCTTGCGGGCGAGGACGCGGGCGGAGTGTTCACCTTCGCCTTTACCACCTTCGGACAGCACATGTTCATGGCGGCATACTTTGGGATCCGCCCGTTCCAGATCACGGATACCGGGGAGAAGTACACCTTCGGTGACTATCTCGGGCTGCGTCTCATCACCTGCGGTCTCGCGATCCTTGTGGGCTTTGGCTATGTGATGGTCAGCGGCTATACCTTTGAGAAAGCGGTCATTGTCTTCCTGATGGTGGTCTACAAGGTCATCGATGCCCTGGCGGATACATACGAGGCGGAATTCCAGCGGGGGGGAAGACTGTACCTGACGGGAAAATCCAATGCGTTCCGGACGATCCTCTCCGTGACCTGTTTTCTCGGAAGTCTCGCGGTGACGGGAGAGCTTCTGACCGCCAGTATCTGGGCAGTGGGCGCGCAGACCGTGGGATTTTTCCTGTTTGACTTCCTCGTGATCCGGGAACTCCCGAATGTGACATGGAAGTCGGTGCAAGGAAAGAAATTCCAGCTCTTCCGGGACAATGTTCTGTTATTTTTCTCGGTGGTTCTGGACTTCTATATCTTTTCTGCATCAAAATACGCCATCGAGGCCCATATGGCAGACCGTGATCTCGCAGTCTACGGCGCGATCTTTATGCCGACCAGCGTGATCAATCTGGTTGCCGGCTTCGTGATCCGCCCGTACCTCACAAAGCTCGCGGTGGACTGGGAGACAGGCCACTTAAAAGCATTCCGGAAGATCATCATGAACCTTGCCCTGATCATTGCGGCCCTGACCGTTCTCGCGGTGGGCGGTGCGTGGTTATTGGGAATTCCGGTGATCAGCCTGCTGTACCCAAACTTAAGAGAAGGACTTTCCACCTGCCGCATGGCGTTGGTACTGATCATCATCGGCGGCGCCCTCAACGCATTCATGAACCTGTTTTACTATTCCCTTATTATCATGCAGAAACAGAGGTTCATCATCCTGGGCTACGCCTTCGTCAGCGTACTCGCGGTGCTTTCTTCCGGCTGGTTCGTCCGGATGGGAGGAATCCAGGGAGGCGCCTTCGTATACATGCTTTTGATGGCGGCACTGATGGTATTCTTTGGAATTTTCTCTGCAGGATTTATGAAACAGAAAGAGAGAGCTCAAAAACACGATGAAGGTTGATGTGATCATCCCGGTCTATGGTCCGGGAAACAGATTGTTGGAATTATTTGACCGGCTGGGACGCCAGACCGTACCGGTGGACCGGCTGATCATCATGAATACAGAAAAGTACCTGTGGGATAAGTGGACGGAGACCCTGGAACCGGGAAGACTCCCGGAAAATCTCTCCGTGTACCATGTGACGAAGGAAGAGTTTGACCATGGCGCTACAAGAGACGCAGGGATCGGGCACTCCGATGCGGATGTCTGTGTCTGCATGACCCATGATGCGCTTCCAGCGGATACAAATTTGATAAAAGCCCTGACGGACGCACTTTTCTCCGGGGACGATATCGCTGTGGCATATGCGAGACAGCTTCCGGCAACGGACTGCAATATCATCGAGTGCCACACGAGAGATTTTAACTATCCGGACAAAAGCCGGGTCAAGAGACTTTCAGACCTCGACACCCTGGGGATCAAGACCTACTTCTGTTCCAATGTCTGCGCGGCATATAAGCGGGAGATCTATAGGAAACTCGGTGGTTTTATCCGGAAGACGATCTTCAACGAGGACATGATCTTCGCGGCGAAGGCCATGAAGAATGGATACGCGGTTTACTACGCGGCGGACGCGAGAGTGATCCACTCCCATAACTATACGGCGTCCCAGCAGTTCCACAGAAACTTTGACCTGGCGATCTCCCAGGCGGACAATCCCGACGTATTCTCCGGGATCCGGTCCGAGGGCGAGGGCATCCGCATGGTGAAGGACACAGCCCGCTGGCTCGTAAAGACGGGGCACGCGTACCTCGTCCCGAAGCTTGTGGTGGACAGCGGATTCAAGTATCTGGGGTATCTTGCCGGGAAAAGGTATAAGAAGCTGCCAAGAAAATTGGCAGTAAAGCTGTCTATGAACCGCAATTACTGGAAATAGAGCTAAAAATTATGTAAACTGACCTGCTGCCTGCTTCTATATACAAATGGCGGCGCAGTGGCACAACGCAGAAAAAAGTTGTCATTCCGCCTGTGGGGTGGTATGATGTAGTGCGGAAATGCCGAAAAATGGCGAAAATACAGCGGTGTGCAGGAAAAGCATATATTTCTGCTTCAGAAATGAGATGGGTATATGCCGAAAGAGAAATATTGCAGCCGTAAATTTATAAAAATGTGAGGTAAAAAACTATGGGAAAGATCAAAGTTTCTTCCTGTGAAACAGATGGAATGGTAATCGAAGGCCTTCATGTGATCGAGCCGACCGTATTCAACGACGAGCGCGGATACTTCATGGAGACATACAACCAGAACGACTTCAAAGAGGCTGGACTCAACATGGTATTCGTACAGGATAACCAGTCTATGTCCGTAAAGGGCGTACTCCGCGGCCTTCATTTCCAGAAGCAGTTCCCGCAGGGCAAGCTCGTCCGTGCGGTACGTGGAACAGTTTTCGATGTAGCCGTTGACTTAAGAACACACTCCAAGACATACGGAAAGTGGTTCGGTGTTGAGCTCTCCGCAGAGAACAAGAAACAGTTCTACATTCCGGAAGGTTTCGCACACGGCTTTGTCGTTCTCTCCGACGAGGCAGAGTTTGCCTACAAGTGCACCGATTTCTATCATCCGGGTGACGAGGGCGGACTTGCATGGAATGATGAGACGATCGGCGTAAAGTGGCCGATCACACCGGACATGCAGCTCATCATCTCCGAGAAAGACCAGAAATGGCCGGGATTTAAAGAAATTTTTAAATTCGACAGATAGTAATAAAAGACAGCTCAGCAGCTTTTTGTGATGCATAGAAGAATGTGCAGATAACCTGATTAAATCGATTTTTTATATGAGGTTAGAAGCAATATCAAAATGAAAAGGCGAAAAGCTGAAACGTTATAATTGAAAAACTCACACTTAGTCTCCAGTCGGGACCGCGCGAAAAGCGGCCCCGCCCCCGGAGACCAGAAAGGTTGTTAAAGCGTGAATTATCTGACTTCATTACTGAAGGAGCTGGTGGCAAAAAGAAAACTGATCTGGGAACTCTCCAAGGCAGATTTCAGAAAACGTTTTGTCGGCTCCTATTTTGGCGTTGTCTGGATGTTTATCCAGCCCATCGTCACCGTCCTGATCTATTGGCTCATCTTCGGTCCCATCGGATTCAAGAGTGCGCCGCCGGTGCCGAACGCCTCCTATGTCCAGTGGCTGGTTCCGGGTATCGCCCCGTGGTTCTTCTTCTCCGAAGCCTTAAACTGCGGAACAGGATGCCTTCAGGAATACAACTACCTGGTAAAAAAAGTAGTATTTAAGGTGGAGATCCTGCCTGTGATCAAACTGATCTCCTGCCTGTTCGTCCATGTGTTCTTTGTTGCGATCATGTTCATCGTATTCCTGGTCAGCGGCAAAAGACCGCAGATTTCCTGGATCCAGATCATTTATTATTCCTTTGCCGCATCCATGTACGCCCTGGCGCTCACCTATCTTACCAGCGCGATCCAGGTATTCTTCAAGGATATGGCACAGATCGTCAGCATCTGCCTGCAGTTCGGCATGTGGCTGACCCCGATTATGTACAGCGAGCAGTTATTCCTCGACAAAGGTCTGACGATGGCTCCGATGATCCTGAAGCTGAACCCGTTTTACTATATTGCGGCGGGATACCGTGACAGCATGCTGACGGGAGACTGGTTCTTCATGCGTCCGACACTGACCGTGTATTTCTGGGCAGTGACCCTGATCACCATGTTAGTGGGACTCAAAGTATTCAAGCGGCTCCGTCCGCATTTCTCAGATGTATTGTAGGAGGAAACCATGTCTGCCAATGCGATTACAGTAAAAGACGTGACGAAGGTGTACAGGCTCTACGACAAGCCGATCGACCGCTTGAAAGAATCCTTAAGCCTGACACATAAAAGCTATCACAAAGACTTCTATGCCTTAAATGGTCTGTCCTTCAACGTGGAAAAAGGACAGACGGTGGGCATTATCGGAACGAACGGTTCCGGTAAATCAACGATCTTAAAGATCATCACCGGTGTCCTCACACCGACCACAGGCCAGGTGGACGTTGAGGGAAAGATCTCCGCACTTCTGGAGCTTGGTGCCGGCTTCAACATGGACTACACCGGAATCGAAAATATCTATATGAACGGCACGATGATGGGCTATTCCCGGAAGGAGATGGATGAGAAGTTGCAGGATATCCTGGATTTTGCGGATATCGGCGATTTTGTCTATCAGCCGGTGAAGACATACTCCAGCGGTATGTTCGTCCGTCTGGCGTTTGCGCTCAACATTAATGTGGAGCCGGAGATCCTGATCGTCGACGAGGCCTTGTCCGTCGGAGACGTATTCTTCCAGGCAAAATGTTACCGGAAGATGGAGGAGATCAAGCAGAGGGGAACAACGATCCTCATGGTTACCCACGATATGGGCAGTATCATCAAATACTGCGATAAGGTCGTTCTCTTAAACAAGGGCGAATTCATCGCGGAAGGTGAGCCGGGCCACATGGTGGATCTTTATAAGAAGATCCTGGCAAACCAGCTGGATTCCTTAAATGAAGAACTGGAGAGCGATTATTCCGGCGGGATGTTAGGCGATGAGAAAAAGGCGAAGGCGGAGGAATCCCATTCCGACGGATCCCTCATGAAGGATAAGATCACCATCAACACAGACCGCACCGAGTACGGTGACGGCCGGGCTGAGATCTTCGACCTGGGACTCTTCGACGCGAAAGGAAATCTCACAAACCTTCTGTTAAAGGGAGAGATGTTCACGATCAAGGAGCGGATCCGCTTCCATGCGCCGATCAAGAGTCCGATCTTTACCTACACGATCCGCGATAAAAAGGGAACAGACCTCACCGGAACGAACACCATGTACGAGGGATGCGATATCAAACCGGTGGGGGATGGCGATGTCTACGACGTTTCCTTTACCCAGAAGATGACATTACAGGGCGGCGAGTACCTGCTCTCTATGAGCTGTACCGGCTTCGAGGGCGAGGAACATGTGGTCTACCACCGCCTGTACAACATTGCAAACATTACGGTGATCTCCAACAAGAATACGGTCGGCGTCTACGACATGGAGTCTGAGGTGGAGACATCGCTCACAAGGGCGTAAAAGCGGGAGAAAAAGATGAAGGATTACAGTTATGAACTTCTTGACCTGCTCGAAAAGTATAAAGGAGATGCGGAGGCGGCACTGCGGGGTGAAACAAGCCCGTGGTGTCTCTACGCATTTTCGCCGTTAAGGGAAAACCTTTTCGAGTGGCTGGAAATAGGAAAAAGGGACCGGGTTCTCCAGGTCGGATCCGACTACGGTTCCTGTACCGGGCTCTTTGCGGAGCGCGCCGGTGAGGTGGTCGTTCTGGATCCGTTGGATGAGGACTTGGAGGTGAACCGGAAAAGACACGGAGAGAAGGAAAATCTCTGCCTGGTCCGCGGCGAACTTCCAAAGGCGGGAACAGAGTCTCTTGGATGGAAAGAGTACAAGGGAAAAGAGCGTGCGGCAGAAGAACTGGATGCTCTCTATAAGGATGGCTTCGACTATGTGATCCTGCCGTCCATGCTCTCCGGGACAGAGAAAAACGGGGCAGCAGATCTGCTGGCAAGAGCAGCTGCTCTTGTGAGACCTGGCGGAAGGCTTTTAGCGGCAGCGGAGAATGAGTCTGGTGTCCGCTATTTCATGGGAGCGGAGCCATTTGAGCACTCCTTCCTGGAGGTGGAGTTCCGTGGTCTGTTTGAGGACTTAAAAGAGAAATTTGGCGGAACCGCAATGCTCTACTATCCGGTTCCGGACTACCGTTACCCGGTGACCATCTACTCCGACGGCTATCTCCCGCAGACCGGCGATGTGACGAACATCTCCGCCCGTCTTGACGGACCGGGACTCTGGTTCGGAAACGAGGAGAAAGCCATGGCGAACGCATGCAGAAATGGGGACTTCACGAAATTCACGAACTCATTCCTTGGCATGTGGGAAAAGGGGAAGGCATGAGACAGATTTTATTTGTAAAATACAACCGGACCAGAGCGGCGCAGTTCCAGTTAAAGACAGAGATCGTGCGGGAGGACGAAGTTCTCACCGTTGAAAAAACGGCTCTCACAGAGGCTGGCGAGGCGCATATCCGCTCCTTCGGAGAAAAATATGAGAAGATCCGTGATCTGAATCCTGCCATCCGTTTCTTGAAGCCGGAATGGAAAAAGGATAAGAAGACGGTCTCCTTCCAGTACTTAAACGGCAAGACGGTCGGGGATGCCCTGGGCGAGGCTATCGTTATGGGCGAGGTTCCGTATCAGGAGCTTGAGACCGTGATGAAGGTGCTGTTCCCGGAAAATGCAGACGCGAAAATCTTTGAGGCGACACCGGAGTTCGAGACGGTATTCGGAAAAGTTCCGATGATCGACGATAAGGCAGCCGCGGTCTCCAATGTGGATGGGCTCTTCGAGAACCTGATGGTGCCGGAAAACGAGAACTGCATCTACGGAATCGACTATGAATGGGTATTTGATTTCCCAATCCCGGAGAAATTTTTGAAATACCGCGACCTCTTATATTTTTACAGACGCTACGAGAGAGTCCTCAACGTAAAAGAAGAGGATCTCTATGCCCATTTCGGGATCACAGGGGGAGAACTCCAGATCTTTGACGGCATGGAAAAGGCGTTCCAGTCCTATGTCCATGATGCAGGCTCCTTCGGCTACATGAAACAGTACGAGCAGCCGACAAAGACCGTGGAATTTCTTCTTGACCGCGAGAGCGAGCTCTACAAGGTAAAAGACTGGTGCGAGAACTTAAAGCAGGAGATCTCCGAGAAGGACATCACGATCATGAAGCAGCAGGAAGTCCAGCGTCTCACAAACAATCATGTGACGAACCTGGATGCCATCATCGCCAGCCTGAGAAGCGAGAACGCGAGAATGGCGGGAGACCTGCAGTACCTGTCGAAACATGAGGCGATCATGTGGAAAGTTCTCCGGAAATGCCACCGCGCTGTGGATAAAGTCATGCCGAAGGGCACAAGAAAGAGAAAGATCGCGGGGTACTTCAAGAATACCGTCTTCCATCCGGGAAAATACGGAAGGCTGTATTTCACAAAGGACGGAAGAAACAGGATCCGCGGCGACTTTAAGATCGGCGCCGGTTACTTAGAGCATGGAAAACTCCATTTTGACTATGTGGAGCACCCGACCGTGTCCATCGTGATCCCGGTCTACAACCAGATCCACTATACCTATGCCTGCCTGCTCTCAATCTTAGAGAACACGAAGGATGTGACCTATGAGATCATCATCGCCGATGACGTGTCCACGGACGCGACTAAGGAGCTGTCCCTGTACGCGGAGAATCTCGTGATCTGCAGAAACAAGACGAACCAGGGTTTCCTGAGAAACTGTAACCAGGCAGCGAAGGCGGCCCGCGGAAAATATGTGATGTTCTTAAATAATGACACACAGGTAACTCCGGGCTGGCTCTCATCACTCGTGAACCTCATCGAGTCTGATCCGACGATCGGTATGGTTGGCTCCAAGCTGGTCTACCCTGACGGACGTCTCCAGGAAGCGGGGGGAATCATCTGGAGCGACGGCTCCGGCTGGAATTATGGACGTCTTGACGATCCGGAGAAGCCGGAATACAACTACGTGAAGGATGTGGACTATATCTCCGGTGCGGCGATCCTGTTATCCAATGACCTCTGGAAACAGATCGGCGGTTTCGACGAGCTGTTTGCACCGGCGTACTGCGAGGATTCCGACCTTGCCTTCGAGGTGAGAAAAGCCGGATACCGCGTAGTCTACCAGCCATTGTCAAAAGTCATCCACTTCGAGGGCGTCTCCAACGGTACCGACGTAAATGGAACTGGTCTAAAGCGCTACCAGGTGGAGAACAGTAAGAAGCTAAAGGAAAAGTGGGCGGAGGAGTTCAAAAAGCAGTCTGTAAATACAGGCAATCCGAACCCGTTCCGTGCCCGTGAGAGAAGCCAGAAGAAGCCGGTGATCCTTGTCGTGGACCATTATGTTCCGACATTCGATAAGGACGCGGGTTCCAAGACTACTTACCAGTACCTCAAAATGTTCGTGAAGATGGGATATTCCGTGAAATTCCTCGGAGACAACTTCCTTCACGAGGAGCCGTACTCCACAACACTTCAGCAGATGGGCGTGGAGATCTTATATGGGCCGGAGTACCAGGCAGGTATCTGGGACTGGCTGACAAAGAATAAAGATGAGATCGATTTTGCGTACCTGAACCGTCCGCATATCGCCATCAAGTATGTTGATTTTATTAAGAAGAACACCAATATCAAGGTGATCTACTACGGACATGATCTGCATTTCTTAAGAGAGTACCGGGAGTACGAGCTTACCGGCGATATCAAGAAGAAACGGGAGTCCGATTACTGGAAATCCATCGAATTCTCCCTGATGGAGAAGGCGGCGGTCTCCTACTATCCGTCCTACGTGGAGGAGGAGGCGATCCACGCGATCCATCCGGAGTACAAGATCAAGGCGATCACAGCCTATGTCTATGAGAAATTCCTGGAGAATATCGACAAGGACTTCGCAAAGAGGGAAGGACTGCTGTTTGTCGGCGGCTTCGCGCATCCGCCGAACGCGGACGCGGTTCTCTGGTTCGCAAAGGAGATCTTCCCGCTGATCAGACAGAGGATCGACGTAAACTTCTATGTGGTTGGCTCTAAGGTGACAGACGAGATCAAAGCGCTTGAACAGCCGGGAAGCGGCATCATTGTCAAAGGCTTTGTCACGGAGGAAGAGCTTGCGTCTCTTTATTCCACATCCCGCATCGTTGTGGTTCCGCTGCGCTACGGCGCCGGAGTTAAGGGCAAGGTCGTCGAGGCAGTCTACAATGGAGCTGCCATCGTCACCACATCCATCGGTTCCGAGGGAATCCCGGAGGCGGATCGCGTCATGAAGGTTGCCGACGGACCGGAGGCATTCGCTGACGAGGTAGTCAAGATGTATCAGGATCCGGCAGAATGCCGCAGAATGTGCGAGGAGACCCAGAAATACATCCGCGAGTACTTCAGCGTTGAGGCTGCATGGAATGTCATCGAGGAGGACTTTACGCCGGAGAAAAAGAGATAGGACTTGGCTGTAAAGTCATATATGGAATCGAATATTGTGATAAGACTCTGCCGGGAATTTATTTCCCGGCAGTCTGTTCACATGAACGAAAATTCCGGCAAAAATCCGGCAGATCCGTCGTGCATGGTGTGCAAGCCTGTGGAATGCGGTTGAAAAGGAGAATATAGTGGAAAAAGACATTATTCATGAAAATTCCAACAATCACAATAAATACATAAATAACGAAAACAGCGGTGAAAAATCCGCGGAACAGGCAGGAGCTGTGCTTCGCGCGATGACTGTGGATGATATTTCCGCTGTGAAGCAGATCGAACAGACCTGCTTTTCGGATGCCTGGTCTGAAAAGCTCCTCTCTGACCTGCTTGAGAGTGAGTGGGACGAGGCCTGGGTGCTGACAGATACAGACGGCACCAGGATCGGATACGCGAATTTCCGCTTCCTCGCCGGCGAAGGCGAGCTCATGAGGATCGCAGTGCTCCCGGAACACAGGGGCTGTGGGGAGTCAAAGAAACTCATGGACCGTCTGGAAATCTCTGCAAAGGAAAAGGAAGCGCCGGACCTGACTCTGGAGGTGCGCGCCGGAAACACACCTGCCATAAACCTTTATAAATCCTATGGTTTTCAGGCGGAGGCTGTGCGGAAAAATTACTATCAGAATCCGGTGGAGGATGCCCTCATCATGTGGAGACGTTCCGTTCCATCGATTCCCACTTAAAATCATGAAAATATCCGCTATACTGTAGGGGACTCCGGAAGAGCCGGAGATAAAGAAGGCGGAGGAAAAGAAACGATGAGAAAATACGGAAAAGATGGCAGGCTGGATTGTGTGATCTGCAACCGCTGTGGGAAAAAACTGGCGGTGAAACATGGGATCGTGCGGGAAGGTGTGTTTACATCAGATCACAGATGGGACTTCTTTTCGGAAAAAGACGGGGAGATCCACCATTTTGACCTGTGCGAGGATTGCTACAACGAAGTGACAGCGGAGTTCCGGGTTCCGGTGGACGTGGAGGATGAGATCGAGCTGCTTTGAAAACGCAGGCGGTATGCGGCAGAAATGCCGTTATGCTGAAACAGGTTCAGACCAGATTGCGCTGCAAGAGCATATTTGAATGTTAGAAGCGGGTACGGGCGGTTGTCTGTACTCGTTTTCTATTGCCGGGTATTCAGAAGAAGCTGACGTCGGCAGTTCTGTACTTCTTGGTCACTGTACACGGGTAGGAATTTTCTGAACTGAAAATTCCGTACAATACAGTGATGGTAATGGATTTTGCCGATTCGGAATGCGAAGCATCGGCAAAATCAGTTACTGTTTGCGCGGCGTGAACAGTAATACTTCTTGCGGTTCCTGCCCAGGAATCAACTTCCATCTCTTGCATATGACCTCCGCTTTATGGTATGATACGTGCAGACTGGATAAATATAAACTTTTATTATCATAGAATGCAGAGGAAAATACATGTTAGATATCTGTTTACTGGGAACCGGCGGCATGCAGCCGCTGCCGTACCGCTGGCTAACGTCCATGATGGCGCGCTGCGATGGTAGCAATCTGCTGATCGACTGCGGCGAGGGAACCCAGATCGCATTGAAAGAAAAGGGCTGGAGCCCGAAGCCGGTGGACGTGATCTGCTTCACCCACTACCATGCCGACCATATCAGCGGACTTCCGGGGTTTCTCCTGACCATGGGAAACGCGGAGCGCACGGAGCCGGTACTTCTGGTGGGACCGAAAGGTCTGGAACGTGTCGTTGGTGCTCTGCGCACCATTGCGCCGGAACTTCCGTTCCCGCTTGTGTTTAAAGAACTCACGGAGCCGAGAGAAAAATTTCAGGCGGGTCCCTATGTGGTGGACGCATTCCGCGTAAACCACCGCGTGACCTGCTATGGATATCGCATTACGATCCCGAGAAACGGCAAATTTGATGTGGAACGGGCGAGAGCCCAGGAGATTCCGCAGAAATTCTGGAGCAGACTGCAGAAAGGCGAGACCATCGAGCACGAGGGTAAGATCCTGACCCCGGACATGGTGCTGGGAGAAAAGCGCCGCGGAATTTCCGTTACCTACACGACTGACACGCGCCCGGTTCCGGCAATCGCCGAATATGCCGCGGACAATGACCTCTTTATCTGCGAGGGCATGTACGGTGAGAAGGAAAAAATTGCCAACGCGCGGGAGAATAAGCATATGATGTTCCAGGAGGCGGCAAAGCTCGGTAAAGAGGCGAATCCGCGGGAGATGTGGCTGACCCATTACAGCCCGTCCTTAATGCATCCGGAGGAATATTTAAACGAGATCCGGGAAATCTTCCCGAAAATTAAGACTGCCCGCGACGGCTGGTCTGCTGAACTTGGATTTGATGAGGATTAAGAAATGAAGATACACAGTGTTGAAGAAGATGTATATATACTTGCAATCGAGAGTTCCTGTGATGAGACAGCGGCCGCTGTTGTAAAAAACGGCCGTGAGGTGCTTTCTAACGTGATCTCATCCCAGATCGCGCTCCACACACTTTACGGCGGGGTTGTGCCGGAGATCGCGTCAAGGAAACATATTGAGAAGGTAAATCAGGTGGTTCAGGCTGCCTTAGACGAAGCACACATGACATTAGATGAGATCACAGCCATCGCTGTGACCTACGGACCTGGTCTTGTGGGCGCGCTTCTCGTGGGCGTTGCGGCGGCAAAGGCTATCGCTTACGCCGCAAAGAAGCCGCTGGTGCCGGTTCATCATATCGAGGGACATGTATCCGCAAACTTTATCGAGCACCCGGATCTGGAACCGCCGTTTGTCTGCGAGATCGTGTCCGGCGGACATACGCATCTTGTGATCGTGAAGGACTACGGTGAGTTCGAGATCATCGGACGCACAATGGATGACGCGGCGGGAGAGGCATTCGATAAAGTTGCCCGCGCCGTAGGTCTTGGCTACCCGGGCGGCCCGAAGGTCGACAAGGCGGCAAAAGAGGGAAATCCTCATGCCATGGAATTTCCGCGGGCAAAAGTCGGCGGATCCCAGTATGACTTTAGCTTCAGCGGCATGAAATCCGCTGTATTAAACTATATCAACCAGGCGGAGATGAAGGGAGAGACGATCTGTGTGCCGGATCTCTGCGCTTCCTTCCAGAACGCGGTGGTGGATGTTCTCGTGAGCCGTGCCGTTGCGGCAACAAAGGAGTTTGGATACAAGAAGCTCGCCATTGCGGGCGGCGTTGCGTCAAACTCTGCCCTGCGCGCAGGCATGAAGGCGGCATGTGAGAAAGCCGGAATCGAATTCTACTATCCGTCACCGATCTTCTGTACCGACAACGCAGCAATGATCGGTGCTGCGGGATACTATGAGTATATCAACGGAGTCCGCGCAGGCTGGGACCTCAATGCGGTGCCGAACCTAAAACTGGGAGAGCGGTAATGGAACAGGTGAAAACAGCAGCCATCGTGCTGGCAGCAGGACATGGAAAGCGGATGCACAGCAAGGTGGCAAAGCAGTATCTTCTCTTAAAGGGGGAACCGGTGGTTGTTCATGCCCTGCGGGCCTTTGAGAAGGCAGGGATGGATGAGATTATTCTGGTGGCCGGAGCAGACGAAGTGGAATTCTGTAAAAGGAATATCGTGGAGCAGTATGGATTTACCAGAGTGAGACAGGTCGTTGCGGGAGGAAAAGAACGGTATGATTCTGTCCGGAATGGACTTTGCGCTTTAAAGACCGTAGGATTCGCAGAGGACGGTATCGTTCTGATCCATGATGGTGCAAGACCGCTTGTAAACGGAGAGATCATCGCGAGAGCTGTGGATGGTGTCCGGGAGTTTTCTGCCTGTGTGGCATCGATGCCGGTTAAGGATACGATCAAGGCAGCGGATGCGGAGGGATTTTCTGCAAGCACGCCGGACCGCAGTACCTTATGGCAGATCCAGACACCTCAGGCATTCCGCTTCGGTCTGATCTACCGCGCCTATGAGAAGGTATTTGCACCCGGAACAGACCGCAGCCGTATTACGGATGATGCAATGGTAGTGGAACTGATGACGGACACAAAGGTGAAGTTTATCGAGGGAAGTTATTCAAACATCAAAGTGACAACTCCGGAGGATATGATCATCGCGGAGGCTCTTTGTGCTCATAGGGTACAATAGATTCTTTCTATAATAGAAGATATGGATCTGCCAGTGGCAGTCAGAGAGAGGCGTGGTCTTCCGGGAAAAGGAGATCACGCCTTTCTGGCTGAACAGATAAAAAGAATTTTAGTACCTATTCAGTACCTTCATAGTTACACGCAAAAATCCATTCCAGATCAGCTTCGCTGATGGGATTTTTGCCCTCCAGCC
>ERZ856578.1427-NODE-1427-length-45117-cov-20.551243_pt1 | contig 45117 bp, 34 predicted proteins | sample MGYA00514384_ERZ856578 | MGnify/ENA primary metagenome ERZ856578 (study PRJEB29103, sample SAMN06111958) | human gut metagenome | biome: human gut; feature: ankylosing spondylitis patient; material: healthy_person | host: Homo sapiens | place: China:Hangzhou...
ATGGATGAATCCGTCCCCGATTTCACGGTATTAAAGAAAGCCCGCAGATAGCCGGTCTTATGTGTCTCGTCAGTATAATGATTCAGACTGTTAGCATCAGAAAGTATAGTATTGGTGAAATGGTCATACTCATCAATAAAGAGATAAATTTTTTGGTTAACACGCGCACATTCCTGATAGAGGAAATCCAGCTGAGCCACTGCACCCTCTTTTGTACGTAAGCCTTCTAACGTATCTTGCGGTAAATAGTCGGCGTACGTTTTGCAGAAATTCTCAAAGGAGGTAGTGCAATGATCGTCCAAGCCCTTGCGATAGTTGTGCAGTTCGGCACTTACTAATGAGAAGTTAAGTTTCAGTACCAAATAGCTGTTGCGGTCTTTGGTGGGATGCTGCCCTATATACAAATCACCAAAGAGGGCATCAAACTTATCTTTCGCATTCACATCATAATAGTGTTGCAGCATATTCAAGGTTAAACTCTTGCCGAAGCGACGGGGACGGATAAAAAAGAAGAACCGGTCCGAACGCTCTATCAATGGAATGAAAGAGGTCTTGTCCACATAATAATAATCATCACGACGAATAACCGCAAAGTTCATCATGCCATAAGGCAACAATTTGCTATCTGATACATGCTCCATAATTTACGCCTTTAAAGAATAAATATTCTATATGCAGACACAAAGATAAACTTTCCGCGACAGCTTGACAAGTCTACTCCGCATTTTATAGTAAATTCTTGTTTTAGCTCCATTTTCCGGATGGAATGCAAACGAGAGGAGTTTATATTTTCAAGCAGATTGAGAATCCGGATATGAGAACAGCCGGATAAAAAGATATCCGGCTGAACGGGAAAACGAGATAAAAGTCAAGCTCCTAATCAAATAAAGAACGTGCCCATTCAATAGGACGGCCTATAAAATTATCATAACCTACCATATGATTATTCGATGCTACCACCACAAATATCCATACTAAAATAGCAACAATAGCAAACCATACTCCTATCTTAAACATCCAACCTTCAGACTCTTCATACTCTTTCTTATTCCTTTTAGGAAAATGAGTATTCTTGGTTGTCCACTTTTTCTTTCTTTTCATACATTATATTAGTGTTGTCTAAATTCTGGTAATACTCTTCTATTGGTTCCTGCTGTCTGAAACGCTTCAGGATTCGTAAGAAGAAACAGCCGGATATATTTATCCGGCTGAATAAGAACGGAAAACGAAGTTAATCTCCTAATCAAATAAAGAACGAGACCACTCAAGAGGACGGCCTATAAAATTATCATAACCTACAACATGATTATTCAAAGCAATTATTGTTATTATTAATATAGCAAGTGCAAGAAAAATCCATGAGGCTACTTTGAGCATCCAATCATCAGGTTCTTCTTCCCTTTTTTTATCCTTTTTAAAATGGGTATTCTTGGTGGTCCATTTCTTCTTTCTTCTCTTCATAATATTTATCATTGTATAAATTCCGATAGTATTCGTATACGCAAAACAGCCGGATAAATGCATCCGGCTGAATAGAGCTACCATTATCTTTGTTTTTTCAAATGATATCCAAAATATAGAATCATAAATGCTAAATATAAAATTCCTCCCTTTAGATACCACATAACAGTATCAAGTTCATCTTTTCGTGAAGAATAAGTATAATATAAATTCCCTTGATCAAAATTTTCATCAATATTATATTTATACTCAATCATACAATTAAGTAAGAAAAGAGAATCAAAGACCAATAGTATAAGAGAAATTATTACTATCATCACAAAAAAAAGCTTTCTGTTTGGCATATTCTTAATATAATTTATATTTCTCATTTAATCTTTGGATATCAATTCTTTCAACTTGACCATCCTTTTTTTTTATTTTGATAATACAATTTTGTATCAATATTACTTGGTGAACTTGAATTCAAATCTAATTTTCCATCAGTACCAATTTTTACAGCTTCTACACTCTTTGTTGTACAATTGTTATCCCACAGATCATAGGTATCTATTACTTTAGCATTATCTGTATTCTCATATTTACCTTCAGAAAGTTTTACATCAGACGAATTAAACATCTCATTAAAATGAGCATCAATCTTTTCATCATTACCATTTGTTATTTCATAGGTACGTGCTTCCTTACCCATTACCTCATTTTTAATATAATTATCAAAATGAGATAGAACATAAACTATCATACAACACAAAATTATCATAAGAACTACAGTTCCTAAAACATATTTGTTTCGATTCATTTTTTCATAAAGTGCACTATGTATAAAAGCATTATATTTGTAACACATAAAGTTTGCTACTCCTGTAAGTATCCGTTCTATAAAGGGAGCCTTCAATAAATAAGTAATAAAAACATATAGAGAAAAAACGAATGCTTGCAACGCGACATAATAAGTTCCCCATAGAAGCGCAAGTTCATATCCATAAAAATCATCATAACATTTGGCAATTCCACTATATTGAAAAAAAGAAAAATGTGAAAGAGGATTATGCATATTTAGCCAAAAAGAAATTAAAACTCCTATGATATAAACTATCAACCAAACCAGCCAACGCTGAAACCGCAGGATAAAAATCGCGGCAAGCATCGTTACCAAGAATTGAGCTGTATAACCTGTAAAAAGAAAAAAAGTTTCTTCTCCTTTCATTAGTAAACCAACAAATGTTACAGGATTTAGCATGTTTCCAACAGTATACAAGCTGCAATGTATATGAATCAAAGATATACATATAGTCAACAGCATGCCATACACAAATTTCAGTTTTCTCATTGTTTTTATTTTCTAATATCTCACAAAATTACCATTTACATATTTATAATTCCCGGGAGGAAGAGAGTTGATGTAATCAAAAAAGTCCGTTATAGAGTGTCCCTTATCATCACTCGTCTCCATTTGTTGGGCTCCTTTTATAGCCGCATTACCAGCATATACATCTTTCTTATGTGAGTATTGATATGTATCCACACCTTCTACCGCTTTCTGAGAATAAGGTTGATATGGAGCGAAATCATATTCAGAAAGACTTATTCCATTACATTCTTCAGAATGATTCTTTATATACTCTACCAAAGCTTGTAAAAAAACTTTCGCATAAGCTCCCCCCATACTATGAGATATAACTTTTATGGATTCCGTTATATTGCCATTATCATCACGTGCTAATTGTGAAATAATTTTCTTCGCATCTCTCAAACCTGAAATATATCCAACATCGTACCTGTTTTTACTCCCCATATTCATACTAAATCCCAAAGGCCCTCCTAAAGAACCATCATAGTACCGAGCATTCCAATCCCCAAAATGAGCCATTACAGCGGTATTAAAATTAACAGGTTTATTCTTCATCTTCCAATAAGTCGGACTTGCACCTTCGGATCCAGTGTGAAAACCATTAATAAATATCACAAGCTTTCCTTGATAATCAAACGCATTACTAGGATTATCCATACAATACACATACGGACTCACTCCATAATATTTCTCCGCCAACGGATCCACCGTATGCCACCTTCCCAGCGTCGGGTCATACATTCTCGCCCCATAATCATACCAGTTCAACCCTTTCTTCGCATCCAGTTCCTTGCCGTTATACTTATAAGGTTGTACATTACCGGTACTTGCAAATACACCTCCGAAGGGATAATAGTGATTCATTTCTTCTACCTTGCCGGATGAATCCACTACCACGCGATTGTTTCCCTGATAATCCTGCAAAAAATAATGATACTTCTTGTCGTTCAAAGAAACATAACCGTAGCCCGTCAGAAGCAACTTGGCAACACCATTTTCATAGACCACATTGCCCAAATAATCGGTAATTGTGGTTGCGCTACCTATCTTATGCACAGTCCTGAGTTTCGTACCGTCAGCACCATAAGTATAGGTAATAGTACTGCCATCTGAAAAACTTACTATACTTGGCAAATTTAGCATATTATATTGAATAGAAATAATATTTTTATTCAAATCTTTCGTTAAATTCCCATTCGTATCATAAGTATATTCAGTAGCCACTTTAGCACCATCCTTAAACTCGAAACCGTTGTTGTAGACAGAAGTCGTAACTGCATCATTCACAGCTTTTAGCTGGTTGCCGTTCAAAGTCAGGGCAAGATTATCAATCAAGCCATAAGACGAAGCACCTGTCTGCCCATAACGCTTCAAACCCAGGATACTTCCATTTTTGTCATAACCGGTCACTTGCTCCGTGAAACGGTTCGGGTTGGCATTGATAGCTGTTCCTTGTCCATACGCAGCACTCAGCAATCGGTTCAATCCGTCATAAGTATATTTGTATCCATGTGTCACACCATCGCTGCATTTCCATGTCATACTACTCAAATCGCCATTGTAGCAGAAAGTACCGTTTCCATCAGTATAATACAAACTTTGGCTGAAAGAAGAATTATGAATCTCTGTAAGCCAACTACGAATATTATAACTATTAGTCGTACTCAACGTATCATTTCCACACTTGCGGCACAAACGATGCAAGCGTCCCAGATCATCATAATCAAACAAGAAATCAGTAGTAGAACCGTCAAAAATATGTTGTTCATCAATTAATCGCCCCATATGGTCATAAACATATTTCTTTTCAAAAGGAGATATACCTGTTTGTTCCAAACAACCGGAGATAACGGCTCCAGAAAAGTTATAGGCCTGATGCTGTACGGAAGTACGTCCCAAACAAGAGCTACGCGTCTGGATGGGACGACCGTAATAGTCATAATAAAAACAGGTAAATACCCATCCATCGCTGCTGCCCAGTTCACGAACCAAGCTTCCCGTTTCCCTTCCTTTATGTACAATCCTATCTGAGTCACTACCAAAACGGACAGGATAACCAGACTTTACCACATAGCCAAGTGAAGCAGGAAATATCTTCGAACTACATTGTTTGTAACGGTAATCATCATAATAACGCACTTCTTGGGGCGTGAACTTGTTCAACGTTAAGAGGGAAGAAGGAAGCGAATAACCATAATAATCAGTAGTCTTGCCTGTAAAAGTAGCAGTCACATTTAGCCTGTTGACAGCTTCAACAGAAACACTCGCAGCATAGATTCCACTTATTACCAGATTACCATAAATATCTGATAAGCTACAAAGCCACTCACCACGTTTTGCCTGTTCGCTGTTGCGACTGAACACCAATCGGTCGGCAGCATCATAAACATAACTGTTCCAGCCTGTGCCGGGAAGTTTCTTCCCTGTACAGCGGTTGCGATAGTCGTAACGATACTGGTAGGCATACAGTTCCAATGCGGTAACGGGATTGGCGATATAGCGTGCCGACGCTTCGGGAGAGAGCACAAAGCAAAGGTTACCATAATCATCGTACACATAATAAGTATCAGACGACGCGGACGTTGTAGCAATGGAGGAAAGGAAACGGCGTTCCAATACCTTATGCCCTTCCTTATCAGTAAATACCTCACCCCGATTACCACCTTCATCAGTAGTCCGCGTCACATCCAGCAGGTTTGGAGAATAAAATCCCTTACGTACCAGTACAGGATTCTCCCGGGTACCGCCAACTGTAAAAAACAGACAATTATCAGCAGTCTGATTGAATCGGTAGGCAGACTTCACGGCATGCCCGCCCACTTGCCAGGCTTCACCAGGTCCATAACGTTCTATGATGCGCTCCAAAGGAGAATCTTCATAAACCATGCGATTATAAGCGTAACGGTCATTGTATTGAGTAGCCGAAATGCCCTCCAAAGAATTGGTAGAAGTATATCCGAAACTACGGGATACGGAAGAGGGAAGCCATTGTTGATGTTCACGGCCTAATCTGTCATAAGCCGTGCGACTTACCCAGTCTTTCTTCCCATCGGGCGAAGCTCCATATTGCACTGTCTGTTCCGGACGGCCTAAACCATCATAATAATTTATGGAGTGAATGGCCTTACCGGGATAACGAAGTGAATCAGGTGTAGTCTGCGCCATGACAGGCACTATGGAGGTTATGTAGCTATGAGAAGCATTGGGGGTATACGGGAACATCTCTTCAGGATGCTCCGGTTCTTCTTCTACAGGAATAGCATGAATAACAAGCACCACATGAGCATTACCTTCGGCATGATAATTCTCTGATACAGTATAGATTCCGGGAGACAAATGCAAATTATGAAACGGACCTTTATTATAACCTCCTACAGAAATACCCTCTTCCGTATATATAAATAAATCCACTTGAGCATTCACTTGCCCCGTCATCTCAATATCCAGAATAGCAGGGCGTGTAACTTCAAGTTCAAAAAGACGACGTACATTTGCAGCAGATTCGTTTTTCATCTCATGCATAAAAAAAAGTTCCTTATTCGTATTTCCCACCTTTATAGTATTCATATTAGGTGCAGCTGAATACACATTCAAATGTATATCTCCATTATTAGAGTAACCAGTATCCGTACCTTCACTCACCAATTCATATACCCCTTCAGCAAGCGATTCGCACAAAAAGGCCTGCTCAGTAGACATCTTTCGTAAATCTTGCTCAACATAATTTTTTACATTGCTATTTTTCCAAATCCCTTGAATAATGGGCGTTTGGATCGCATCACTGGAAAAAGCAATTTCCTGAATCTTACCGTTAGAAAGATGACGTAACAAATACATGGAAGTCCTATTTAGAGCAGAACCGGCATGGGTAAAGGCCACAACACCGGAACTTGTTACTTCAAATTTAAAACGCACATCCTTATTGGTATTACCATAAGAGTCTGTTGACGTATTAGTATCATAGCTTGTTTTCCATACAGTCGTCTGTATTGACGTTGCATTGTTCTTTTGACAACACAGCATAAACGCCAGAAGCAAAAAGCTTCGTAATAAAAATGTTTTCATAAGCTGATTTTTAGTTAGATTCATTCACCAAATGATATTGGTGAAATCCAGTCAGATTCCGCTGCCCCTGTTCATTAAAGCGGCAAGTTTCTATCAAACGGCCTTGACTATCATAGTTATATTCCATTTCTCGACCGGCAGGGTCTGTTTTACCGGTAAGTCCCACAGAGAAAAGATACTTACTGGTCGAGACCCGGGCACCAAATAGCTTTTCTCTCAACGTGGCAACCACACTCTCGTAAGTAGTGGCAGACGAACAACTTTCCGGTAACCGCCCCAATGCTTGTTGGACTTCCGCATACGTTGAGTTTTCTATTTTTGCCACCGGATACTGTCCGTGATACCCCCAAAGGTAGATAGTGGCAACACCATCCTCGTCGCGCACGGTAGGATTACCGTAGGTGTCATAGTGCGAATAGCGAGTACGAATCTCCATCTTCCCCGGAATGCCCTTCAATATTTGTGTCGGCATATAGAGCATACATCTCCCGTTGCGAACAGAATCATAAACCAATTCTTCCGTATCCAGAATCTTTCCATTCAGCAAGCGCGAGCGCTTCGCAAGCAGGGTTTGCCGGCAATATTTATAATCATATACATCTGTCAACGTATCCCCGCTACTTTTCAACACGGAATGCTTCAGCAAATCTCCAAAGCGTGTATGGCTAAACCATTCCTTATCTACTTTTTCCGCATCCGGCTCGTCCGGCACGTAAGTCCGCACAGTCTGACTCTTCAGGACATAAGGGGAAAAGCTTTCTTTACCAACATGCATATACAACCCTGTACGCAAGTGTAAAGACGGAGACGGAGAATAGAAATAGAGAGCATAGCTATTGCGATCTAAAAAATCGTACTCATAGTTTATGCTCTTCACCACCTCCTTCTTACTGTTATAATATGTCTCTGCCTTCACTTTATCCAGCATAAGCGAATAGTCAAGCGAGGGATGAGCAAATAAATTCTTATTATAAATTTTCTGCATCTCATCCTTGGCAAAAAAGACATCAGGATTATAAAAATCAAAACGGTCGTAAGTAGGGAAAATAAGTTCGCCGCCATACCACTTAACGCCATATTCATACGACACAAAATCAACCACCTTATACGGATGAGGAATGGTAAGAGTCGTATTTCCTGCCTCCATATAATGTTCTATCACTTCAGGATATCGAATATGCACCGAAGGATAAGCAATATCCGTAAATCCCTGGCTATTAGTAGCCACCGCATCCACCGCATACTTACCCACAATCCCCTCATCCATGGTGAAGGTATATCTATAGAAAGGCATATACATCACCATACCGTTATCCATATTTCTTCCATAAGTATATACCATAGTTTTCACAGGAGAATTATCGGAATCCATAACATGTACCTCATGAATGCGAGCCCCACCGGCTATTTTGTTGTCACTACTGTTCAGCGAAACCCTATCCGGCAAATAATCAGACGAACGGGATTGTTTCAAGATAAAGCTATAGCGATGTGGTTCATACGTATATTTTATTTTCCCACCTGTCGGAAATGTCACACACTTGAGCAGCGTACAGTCATAATCCTCTCCAGTCGGATTGCGGTCCTGGGTAGTAATTTCATAATTCAAAGGATAATTATTAAGGACACTCGTGCCCGGAACAATCCCCTGATTACTTTTACGACCCCGCCAGAATCCCCAATGGTCAATGTTCGATGTCAACGGTGTAGGAGCCGCAATACCATTCGTGCCATTATACTCGAAGCCATATTTTCCATATTTGGAATGATTCACCGAAGTCAAAAACATGCGGTTACCTGCCGATAAGAATATTGGAAAGTAACGTTCTTGTTGAGGCCATAAGAGGCATAAACGATCTTATCCAGCTTAGCTCCGCAAGAGAGGGGAAATTGTCCCTTCTGCATAGCCAATCCGCTGGTATAATCAGGCAATTGGCTACGAGAAGAATAATACATCTTCACATACCCCGCATCAGTGGAAATCTCGTCAACCAAAGCCACCTTGGTCAGGGAGAACTCGTCATATCCGGCGAATGCTCCATGATACATATATTGTTCCACCCCGGCCATTTTCCCCACAAAGCAATTCCTGCCAGACAAAGAGTAAGACAAAGGGACGTCTTTCCCATCTAAAGGAGGGGGGACCACCGAAAAGGCAAATTTATAGGGAGACTCATGACAAGCAGCCGGTATATCCTTATACTTTATGTTCAGTTTCCTACCACTTGGCGCTTGTATTTCGGTCAGATAATAGGCTGTTATCTCATGACGAGCTTGTATAGTACTTTCCGGGGGTAAAACATTATGCCATTCTCGCCAGGAAAGGGCTGTATACTCCAAGGAAGCATATCCCTGTCCGCCAAACGTATAGACGTAACCGTCATCTGTAGTTATGCGAATATATGTATCTTGAGCACCGGTAGACGTAAACTGTTTCATATCCTCCAATGAAACCTGATAGCGACCACCATTATTACCCATAGCACTGATACTACCATCTAAATTGATCATGAACTTTCCCGAATGCTTGCCCATAGAAAAATAAAAAATATCGGCGCAGGCCTCAATATCTCCACTTATCCCAGGAATGGTCGATACACCATTTTCCATATCTTCCCTTTGGGCATAATGATATGGATTATTGCGTATATCTTGTTCTAAAGTAGGCAAACTGAACTTTTTATTACCAAGCATACGCAGAAAACCGTCAGCAAATCGCTGTTCGGATAATTCAGGATTAGTGCGGTAAGCACGAATATCGTCCGGTATACCGTTCACTTTCCGATAAATAACTCCCAAACCATTCAAAGCCCAATTACGTCCTATATAATTATCGGGGACTTGCGGACAAAACCCGGAAGAGTTATAGGATAAAGAAAGAGAAAAGTCAAAGTCTCTGTCATTCAGTTCAACTAATGGAATAGTCTGCCCGATGCACCCGGTATTCATATTCACCTCCACCTGATCATAACGAATCATCTCGGCCACTTGTGGAGAATAAACTGGCATGTGCGCCGGAACCGCCGGAATATCCCGTGAACTCCTTATGTCTGCCGCATGCACATTTTGCGTCATGAACATCCCCGGCAAAACGAGTAATATTGTAAATAGTTTCTTTTTCATAAACAAAATATATCAAATGAATAAAAAAGGTCGCAGAGAATAAGCTATAATAGCATATCCATTCCCTGCGACAACAAGTTTCTTTTACGGTGTCATCGCATTAACGCCCAGCACCCCCGCTATCGTTGTTATCACCGCGACAGCCACCTTCAGAATCATACTCCAAACGGATTTCTTGATTGCCATTATTCCAACACCTCCTTTCCATCGGCCATTATCTTGTATTTCATGTCTCATTACTTTCAAAGCTCCTTCCTCACCTCAAAGCACGGGCATTCCTTCACCCACTCCTCCGGTTCTATCACCCCATCCCCGTTCAGGTCCGGACTGAGGTCACGATGCCCGCAAATGCAGACATTGTTTTTGAACCGTTTCAGCAATTGCGCCACCAGCAGATGCATGGCGCTGCGCTGTTCCGGTGTCCGGGTATCTTTCGGATTCCCGCGGACATCCAAACCACCTTCATAGCAGATGCCTACACTATGAGCGTTGTTTCCCTTACAATGCGCACCGACAACTTCCAGCGGACGCGTATTCACCACCGTACCGTCACGGCGGATGTAATAGTGATAGCCGATACCACGGAAGCCGCGACGACGGTGCATTTTTTCCAACTCTTCCACCGAAAGGCTGCTACCTTCGCAAGTGGCGGAACAGTGGATAATGATGTGATCGATTGTTCTCATACGATGATTTATTAGTTATTTAGTGAATTCACCCCAGCGGATTTTCATCCACGCTGCCGCTGCCACTGCCGCCATCATCTTTGCCATCATCTCCCTCTTCGCCGGAGCCTTGCATGTTCAGCCTCTTGAGCTGAGTCTCAAGGTCGACGAAGTCGATGCGGTCTTCGGCACGGGTAGTGGCGGCATCCAGGTTAGGCCGGATAGCACTCGAAGCGCGGAAATTGATGCGGACAGCCCTGATTTTCTCCGGCAGACACTCCTTCTTAAGCACAGAACCCACGGTGGAGGCCGAAAGGCTGAAAACGCCGAAGCCGTCGATGTTGACCGAGCGACCGTTGAAAAGCTCGCCGCGCATGGCTTTCACAAAATTGGTGAGTACACTCTGGATGTCGCCCAGAGTGAGCGAACTACTATCCTTCATCTGAACGGCAATGCTGTTCAGGGTGGCAGACTTGCCCCAAACCACAAGTTGGGGATAGAACTTGCCCGAACCGTCCTTCTTGAACGGATTCTTACGAAACTGTTTTTTGTACGTTACTGACATATTAATGATTTTTTCTGAAGACTGATAACTCCGGCCGTTAACCGGAATCTATCTCTGTATCGAACGAAGAAGTGGCAGAGGCGACATCATACCCCGGAAACAACTTCGCAGGGTCCCCGCTTTGAGGACATGACAAAGGTACGGGAAGACAGCGGCAGGAAGGGACACACATGGCCATACCGGTACGTACCGGGCTGTACTTTGCCGGACTTTGTTCCAGTGCCGGCAGAAATTACCTGCTCTATCTTTCTCAAATCCGCTTTTTTTTCGTTCCTTTGCATAAAACAATAAATGCCAAAGGATTATGTGCAGTGAAGGATTACGCGAGAGGTATGTGAACCCCTATACCGATTTTGCATTCAAGTTGTTGTTCGGAACCGACCTGAACAAGGAAGTTCTTATCGGATTTCTCAATGCCCTGTTCAACGGTGAACAGGTCATAGAAGATGTCACCTACCTGAACACCGAACATCTGGGCAGCAGGGAACCCGAACGCCGTGCCGTCTTCGATGTCTATTGCCAGAACGAGAAGGGAGAGAAAATCCTGATTGAGATGCAGAAAGGGGAACAGCAGTTCTTCAAGGACAGAAGCATCTATTACTCCACTTACCCCATCAGGGAGCAAGCCATCAAGGGAGAAATATGGGACTATGAACTCAAAGCGGTATACATTATAGGCATACTGAACTTCACCCTCGATGACGTGAAGTCGCCCCAATTCTACCATGAAGTGAAGCTGATGGAAACAAGCACCCACGAAGTGTTTTATGACAAACTCACCTTTGTCTACCTGGAGATGCCCAAATTCCACAAGACCGAACAGGAGCTGGAAACCTTGTTCGACAAATGGATGTTCGTCCTCAAAAACCTATCCCGCCTCATGGAACGTCCCACAGCCTTGCAGGAGCGTGTATTCAACCGCCTCTTCGAAGCCGCGGAAATCGCGCAATTCTCCCCCGACAAACTTTATGCATACGAGGAGAGTTTGAAAGTGTACAGAGACTGGAACAATGTGATTAACACAGCTATCCAAAAGGGAGAAGCAATGGGAGAAGCAAGAGGAGAAGCAAGGGGAGAAGCAAGAGGAGAAGCAAGAGGAAGAGCGGAAGGAAGAGCGGAAGGAGAATTGATAAAGGCCAGAAACATTGCCCGGAATTTAAAGAATATCGGACTTCCCACCAGCGAAATCGCTACGGTCACCGGACTCCCCATCGATGAAATAAACTCCCTTTAAACTCAAGCAATGTTATCATGCAAAACAAGCAATGCCGTGGTGCGGAACATTGCTTGTTCAGCATCATAACATTGCTTGTTGTCATCCTGGTCAGGGTTCATCCAGATACTTCACCAGCACCGCTACCTGACGCTTGCTGAATATCTGATCGTTCTTCCCTTCAGGACCTTCGTAAAGTTCATGGTGAAGGGACGGATTGAAGTTGACCCAGCGACGGAGTTTCCTGAAAGCCGCCTCGGCCGAAAGACAGGGAAAGTAAAGCAGTGCCAGATCGGACTTCAGATATGCCTTGATTTCAAACCGGCAGGCTGCGGATTCAGAGTCCTCAGAAGAGGCTGCTTCGGAACTTGTGTACTTTTTCATAATCACAATGTTTTTTCTTTATTTTCGTTTATCTATGTTTCATTCAAAAAAAATCCTGACACATCCAAGACTTCGGAAAGGTTTTTCCAAAGCCTTGGAGGGTTCACTTTAGGTTCAGGGTCACTTATACCCCCGTCCAGAGGAGGGTTTGCGTTTCTTCCGATAGCCATTCTCCTATTTTACAACATATTGCAGTTTCAATGCCTTTTGCAAAAGCCGTTTGCCCGTAGATTCGGACAAACCGGTATTTTGTACGCTTTGGACAAAATCCGTATAGGTGAATTCTTTGGACAAAGACGACAGAATCTCATCCAAACGATGAAAACGGTGCATACTGACGGGAGGCTGGTTAGTGTCGGGCAACGAAGTACTAAGCAACAAACTATGCTCCACAAGTGTACGGACAATATCCATAGCCGTGCGGAAATCAGCGTCCGTACAGCAATATTCCTTCGCATAGCGATAATCTTCCCACTTGCGGAAGATAGTGAGGATGGCAGCCAGGCGCATCCCCAACAATCCGGCGCGACGGATGAGGCTGCCCGAAGAATCACGCCCCTCCAACAGCACCCGACGCAGCAGCTCGCTGAAAAGTGCCGTATGCTGTTGCCATTGTGCGGGACTGAAGGTGACCAGCGTGGGCGACTCCAACAATACTTTGTGCATCTCAAGCAATTCCTTCCCCAAACTCCGGAAGTAACTGCGCAAGTCCACTTGCTCATCATCCGGGGCACACGATTCCCATTTCTGGCTTTGCTGCCGGGTATAGAACGCGAAACGGGAAAAAAGCCCCACTTCGAGCGAACGGAAAAAGATGGAGAACTGCTCTTGCGTACCGGCAATGTTGAGTGCCAGATGCGGATGTTTCACCACTATCGGATCCCCGTCTACCTTGTATGACGAGGATACCTCCTCGTGATGGGCAGCCTTGCACAGAATATCTTCATACTTGCCGCAATCCTGCCCCAGTGACGAAACCATTGTATTGATTTCGGTAGTAGCCATGCAGCAACCTACTTCACCGGCAGTAGCCAGATGCTCAATAAGACGGCTCTTACTGGTGGTAGCCGATATTTTGAGGTACTGGGCTTTCGGTTCTTCCGGTTTCAGATTGATGTCCGGCAGACGTTTCTCCCGCCGTGCCTGCTGCTGCTCCGCATCCCAGCCCAGCAAGGCCTGTTCATAAGCTTTCTTGTTCGCATGGCGTATCTGGTCGTAATACTCCTGCGTGGGATCCAGCAAAATAGCGGTGAAAGCCATGATGCCTTTACCCGCACCGGCAGATGCCACGGAAGCCAGAAAAAAATGCGGTGAATACAGCGACTTCTTATAGAGGAAACTAACATAAGGAAAAATGGCACTGCAACTGTTCAGACAGCCCAGCAATGCCATATCACGTTCACGCTTGTCGCTTGTATAGCGGCAGCAGCGTGTCAGGAAATCGGGCAGACTGGCGAAAACAGTATCGGGAATATAGGGTGCATCGGCACGCAATTCATCATTTTTCTCCAACACCGCCTCCGGTGTTTCCTCCTCATTCGAGGCGTAAACGGGGTTATAAGTGACCCTGACCCCTTTTTGACCCCTATCCGGCTCTTTTTGCGCTTTCGGCAAGCCCTCAACAAACTGATATCCAGCCACTACGCGCTGACGAATATCTTCAGCCGTGAAATCACCCGATGCGTAGCGACCGGAGAAAAGAGAGATCAGTTTTCCCAGTTCATCCGGAGAAAAACCTTTACTTCCCGCCACACGCCCCAGTTTCAAGGCAAGGTCGTTGCGGTTGCCGCGGCGAAAGGGATTGTTACGTTCAAAATCGTCGAGCAACCGGAGAATGAAACCAAGGGCGGAAGTCGGGACAGAGCCACAGACAGCACCCGGAATTGCTTCAGCGACAGACAGCGATATCTTCCGATTTTCCGCCACCGGGACAGCAGATGCAGAGGAAGCCGATGCAGGGACAGACGATGACTGAAAAGCCGATGCAGGGACAACGTCCGGCATTTCAAACGCCACAGCTTCTGCATTATAGTATGCCCCGGGATGATAGCTATAAAAACAGGGCTGGGTCAGAATCTTGCACTTCTCGTCGTAAGGATGCCCTACATGGGTGCTCACCGCATTACCTACCGCCGCATAGAGGCGTGCATAGTCTTGCCGCACATCTTCCGTGTGTACGCGGACCAACACCTTGATGCCCTCGCCGGATATACTGACAATCGAGGCGCAAGTAAAGGGCAAGGCACAGGCCAGCGCAAACACTTCCTGCGTGCGTCGGTCGGTGTGGTCGAGGTCAATACACAACAGCCCGCTGTGAGCCGACAAATCTTTCACCGCATGTCCGTTCGGGCATACGCCGGCCGGCACAATGCACGGCATTTTTTCCTTTATCGCCTGCGCTTCAGCTTCATGCCCGGGCAGAGACTTCAGCCGACGATACTCCAATACACGCTGACGATAGCGGTCGCTACGCACCGTGTCTATAAATTCCCGGATAGTGATGGTGCGTGATGTTTTACTCCGCACGCCCGGAAACTCAGAAACGAAACCGGGAAGAGCCGGATCTGAGATTGTTTTTTGATCTGTATCTTTCATTTTTGCAATGTTACAGTATCAGGCGCAGGCACTATTGCTTCCGCCACTGTAAAGCAAAGCATAATAAAATAAATCAAAAGTTATTTTTGTACACTTGTTTTCTGTATTGCATTTACAACCAATGACATACAAAAAAGAAGTGTACATTTTTCATTTTAGAATTTCTTAATATTTCTCTTTCAAACTGTCATGATCCATATTTCTCTATTTGCCTCTCCCGTATTCTCCGTTCCTTCTCCTTTTCATACTCATCAATGAGTTTAGTTCCTTTTTTTACAATACGTTTGGTCACACGTTCTTCTTCGTCAGTCAGCCCCCCACTTTTTATTATGTCAATAAAAAGTTTATCCACTTTCTCCAGTAAAATCAGATTATCACTATGGTGTTGTCTTTTTACCCTATTTTTATCTCTACACATAGAACAGAAATTTTGTGCCCGGAAAGCCACTTTATGCATTCGGGCGAATGATTATTCGCCCCTACAAGCACTGTAATGATGCGTGTAGGGGCGAACAACCATTCGCCCGAATAGGCAAAGCGGCTTTTGAGACCTCTTTTCGTTCTATCTATTTTTCAATCAACGGCTGATCTCCCATCGTCAGTTCCAACGTCCCACCGTCTGCAATGTCCTGATGGTTGAAGAATGGAGTTGCCAGTTCCCGGCCGTTCAGGAGCATCTTCTGCACATATTTGTTTTCACGGCTGTTGCCAGGCGCCACAATGGTGAATGTCTTGCCATCCTTCAAATGGATGGTCGCCTTATTGAACAGCGGACGACCGATGGAATACACCGGTTTACCGGGACATACCTGATAGAATCCCATTGAATTGAGTATGAACCATGCCGACATCTGACCACAGTCTTCATTGCCCGACAAGCCGTCAGGATCATTGAAGTAAAGGGTATGGAGCACTTCATCCACCAATTCCTGCGTTCGCCAAGGCTGACCGGCATAGTTATATAGATGGGCTATGTGGTGGCTCGGCTCATTGCCGTGCGCATACTGCCCTATCAGACCCGAAATATCAACGGACACCGATTCACCTTCCATCGCCGAAGGGGCGATGAACAAAGAGTCCAGCTTGCCGATAAAAGCCTCACGGCCTCCCATCAGTTTCACCAATCCGTCCACATCATGGGGCACGAACCAGGTCCACTGCCAGGCAGTGCCTTCGCAATAATCATCGTTACGATGGTTGGAAGAGCGGGGATTGAACGGTGTACGCCAGTTACCTTCACTGTCCAGTCCGCGCATGAAGCGGGTGGAAGCGTCGAAATAAACCTGGTATCCTTTGGCAAACGCGGCATATTTCTCCTGATTAGGTCTATCGCCCAGAACTTCCGCCAATACCGAGATGCACCAGTCGTCATAAGCATATTCCAATGCTTTGGCCACCGATTCGTTATCTTTGTCGCAGGGCACATAGCCTATCTTGTTCTTCCAGAATTTGGCTTGCGGCATCAGATGAGGCAATACCAGCGGAGGACACTGGATGCCGGTGGTGTCATATTCCGCAGCACGGATGCAGGCTTTGTAAGCGTCTTCCACATCAAAATCGCGATAACCCTTTGTGTAGGCATCGGCAATGATGGATGCGGCATGATAACCAATCATAGTCCCGGTGTAATTGCCCGCAAGCTCCCACATGGGGAAGATGCCGCCTTCACGCTGTTTCAGAATGAGCGAACGGATGAAAGCCTGGTTCAAATCCGGGTCGATAATCGTCATCAAGGGATGATAGGCACGGAAAGTGTCCCACAAAGAAAAGACTGTGTAGACAGGATTTTCCACACTGCCCTGATGGGGTTTCAGATCCATACCCAGATAACGGCCGTCAGCATCTGTAAACAGATTGGGTTGCACGCCCGTATGGTAGAGTGCCGTATAGAACATAGTCCGCTGGTCGGCATCCGTTGTCTCGATCTCTATCTTTGAGAGATAATCGTTCCATGACTCACGGGCGGCACTGCGCACACCGTCGAAATCCCAGGCGGGAATCTCGGCTTCCACATTCTTGCGTGCCCCATCCATATCGACGGCAGAAACACCGACTTTGACGAAGACTTGTTCATTATCTGCGGTCTGGAATTGCAACAATGCTTTGGCAGTCGGCAACAGAGGGCCGCCTTCGTCAAGTGCCATAGAATCGGTCACCAGTGTATAAGTGAACGGTTTTGAGAACTTGGCGTAGAAGTTGATATACTGGTCGAAAGCCCAATACACCGTCTTTTTACGGCCCCGTATCTCTGTGTCGCTGATGACTTCCAGCTCCATCTCTTCATTGGTCTGGCGTTGCAGGCTATAATCCAGGTCAAGGATAAACCCGGCATCTTCCGCTTTCGGGAAAGTGTAACGGTGGATAGCCGCACGCCGGGTAGCCGTCAGTTCGGCTTTCACCTTGTAGCGATCCAAGAACACCGAATAATAGCCGGGCTGGGCCGTCTCATTGTCGTGAGAGAAAGCGGAAGCGTATGCCATCTGCTGACTCTCCTCTCCCATCGGATGGTAATCCTGCCTGCCCACGGTAGGCATCAGCAATACATCACCGTAATCGCCGCAACCCGTACCGCTGAGATGCGTATGTGAAAACCCGTTGATGGTAGAGTCGGCATAATAATAACCGGAACAAGCGTCCCATTGATAAATGCGTGTGTCGGGGCTGGGTTGAATCATTCCGTTAGGCACCACCGCCCCTGGATAAGTGTGCCCATGCCCTCCCGTACCGATGAAGGGATTGACGTAGGATGAGTAATCCTGCACCTCTGGTGTACAACCGTACAGCCCCAGCGCAAGAAGACCGCCCATCAGCATAGAATTGATTTTCATGTTCTTCTTCATATTTTGATCGTATTACGTTTTCATGTCAGGCAGGCATAAAGCTGATGGCTTGTCCGCCGCCTCTTGCCATAGAGACTGTCAGGGTGTCATCGGCAGTCACCAGTTTCTCAATGATTTCATAAGCCGTAGGATTAAGTTCCCAGTCGGCTCCCTCTCCATCGGCATAGATCAAGGCACGATATACCCTGCCCTTTTCCAGAAAGTCTAACTTAACATCCACTCTACGCGCTTCTTCGTTTGTTGCGGCTCCCAGGAAGTACTTATCTTTTGCCTTACGGACAATGACCACAAACTCTCCCGGTTCGCCTGCCAGCGCTTCCGACCAGTCACAGTCGGCATCAAAATCGCGGAAGAACTGGAAAGCGGGATGTCCTTCGTAGTTCTCGATCATGTCCGCCGCCATCTGCAAGGGGGAATAAAGTATCACCCAATTAGCTATCTGCTTTGCCAATGTGGTGTTGATGCGGCAGTCTTTGCTGTCCTTCATATTCCACTGCTTGCGGTGTGGAGAGTTCTTGGCCCGCTCGTACATGATGTCGAATATGCCGGGCGTATAATCCATAGGACCTGCCAGCAAACGGGTGAAAGGCAGCATCACATGATGCTCGGGCGGATTACCTTCACTCCAGGCATTCCATTCCATACCACGGGCACCCTCACGGGTCATCATGTTGGGATAGGTGCGACGGATGCCCGTATCTTTGATAGGTTCGTGCACGTCGAGCGTAGTATGATATTTAGCGGCGGTTTCCACTACTTTGCGGTAATGGCGCACGTTGTATTGCCCGTGATGATTGTGTCCGTTGGGGAGTCCGCCGGCATAACCGGTCTTCACGCTATGGACGCCCAGGTCGGCATACCATTCGTAGGCTTTATCCAGCTGTTTCTCGTAGTTGAGGATGTTGCCGCCGGTTTCATGGTGTCCGATGATCTCAACGCCTTTTTCACGTGCGTAGCGGGCTATCTCTTTTATATCGAAATCAGCATAGGGCTTAGTGTAGTCGAATGTCTGCGTTCCGCCCCAGTTTTCCCAACCTTCATTCCAGCCTTCGTACATCACTGCTTCTATGTTGTTGGCGGCGGCAAAATCAATATATCGTTTCGCATTCGCGGTGGTAGCACCGTGACGGTCGTTGATCACCCAGCTTTCCACGCCCAAGTGCATTCCCCACCAGATGCCCACATATTTCATCGGACGTATCCAGTCCGTGGTTTCCAGTGCACACGGTTCGTTCAGGTTGAGGATGAGTCCTGAGTTAATCAGTCCCACTGCTTTCGGGGCAATCTGCAAGGTGCGCCAAGGAGTTTTAAAACTTCCTCCGGCTATGCGTGCTTTTATGCCGTCGGGCCAGGGAGCAAGTTCGGCTTTGAAGTGGCAACCTCCGGTATTCTTCAGTGTCATTTCGGGGAAGTCCGTCAACGCGGCTTCGTGGATGCTGGCGTACAGGCCGCCTGTCTTGAAGGTCATGGGAGTATTGGCATTGTCTATCTGACTGACAGGCTGTGTACGATATAGCAATTCATATGTTTCAGAATTGGCAGGTATGGACCACGAAGCGCCATCCTGTGCTATATTGAACGCAGTCAGCTCGTCTGTCACGAGAATGCTGTCTGCCCCGGAAACTTCATATTCGTAGCGAAAGCCCACTCCATCGTCGAAAACACGGAAACGCAAAGTCAGTTTCGTGTTTGCCGCATCGGACAGGTGGACAGCCATTTCATTGTAATGGTTGCGGATGGTTTTGTTTTCGCCCCAAGGCTGGGTCCAGGTTTCGTCGGCTGTGCTGAAATCGGTGCCGGTAACCTGAAAATTATCAGAAAGATTTATTTTATTGCTGGTATTAAAACCCAGTAAAGAAGGAGTTATAAAAATTGTGTCTCCTACTTTTACCCGGTATATCATCCGAGCATTATCATCTAAATCAAAAGCCAGACATATATGTCCATTAGGAGAAGTGACCTCTGTAGCTTTACGAACTGTACAACTATTCAGGAGACAAAGGATAGTCGTTATATATATAACAAGATGTGATTTCATATTTTCGTTAGTGTTTGTAACATCCTTAGATGTCATTGAGTCACGTCTGAAATGTCATTACAGACCCCGCCCCAATGTGATGACAGGGTCTGTTCTGACGTGGTTCATGCTAAAAGCATTATTTCTTCAATAAAGTATAGTTTTCCGTGATATGATATTTTACATCAATATCAGGGGCTGCATAAGTTCCATCTTGCAGATAACAAGGATCAATACCCCAACGGTTACCAGGTCCGTTCATATTAACCGTACCACCTACATTAATAGAACCGCTAATCGGATTTGTATAGTCATAGAATACCCAGACACCTACTTTACCATAAGTTCCCAGACGCATTTCCCAAGTGACAGGATCCGTTTCGTCTGCCTCATGGATTGTTTGTGGACAAGAGATAGAAATAGATCCATCGTAATCGCTGTATTCCATTACTAACGGATATTTGTTAGTAATTTCAGGATAAGTTCCCCAACCATATACATAATAGCTCTTTCCAGCTTCTTTTTCCTCAATACGAATATCAAACTTCTGTGAACCACCCCAATCCCACCAGCGTGGATTGTTTTCCTCGTCTATATATACATATAAGGAGTTAGTGGAAGTAGCTGACCACTCGCCCAAATAGCTTTCGTAAGTAACCTTCGTACCGTCAATAGCACTAAATCCGGTCCTGTCATAATATTTGCCAGTCCATTCCACTTCGTCATCGTACAGCACTTTTGATACTGCTGTAAAATAATGGTCGTAGCTGTAAGCCCTAGGTTTAGGGTTATAGAATACCTGCAAACCGTATCCGGCATCTTTCAAGTCCTGAATAGTTTCCTGATTGAAGCCACTCCAACCACCACTGTATTCTTCATTGATCTTTAAAGAATAAGGACCATACTTGGATTTTGGCAACCCAGTAAAGTTTGTTTCACGTCCCTTCACATATCTCTGATAAGTTCCGTAACACATATAGTCTACCAGTTCTCCTGCCGACTTGCCTTCTACCGTACCGTTAGGAGCATCATACATCAAGTATTCATAAACACCTAATAATTTGTCAGGCATTACTTTACGGCATTCGTATATCAGACGGCAATAATTTTCAGAGGAACGTTCTTCAAAGCCTGGGCTCGGATTCTCAGAATAATCGGTATACTCATCATCAAAGTCAAAGCCATCCAGCCCATAGATATCAGCATAAGCTTTCAATTCTTTGGCAAAATCTTCGGCAGCCTCTTTAGACAGATTACTCATACCAGCTTCATCATGATTACCCAAAATAGACATATTCACCTTGATACCTTTAGCCTGCAACGGACGAATAAACTGATCCGCATTCTTTAGCAGGAAAGACACTTGCTCATTGCAAAAGATATGCACGCGTCCAGTTTTAGAGTCCACATTGATATTAGCCGCAAAGATACTTACGACATCAAAAAAAGCAGTTCCATCCTTAGCCATTGTATATTCGCCACAGTTCAGGATATTCTCATCATTCACTTCTACAAAACAAAGAGTTTTAATGTCTCGTTCGGTTGTACGTACAGGATATGCTGGTTGCGGTTTTACTAAATAAATATAAGTCTGATTGTTAGCAGAAGCAGTTGCACCACCGTCTACTGTAGCAGAAACGGCTACAGCATAAGTTGAACCTATTGTGCCGCCTGCATTAATGTTCAATTCCACTGAAGCAGACTTCTTTTCACCGGCTTTCACCGTTACCTTGCCCCCATTAGCCAAGCTTAATTTATCAGCCGGGTACATTTCATAAGATGTATTGTTAGCCTCATTATATGCCGTTAAAGCATCTTTATCTATTTTGAAAGTCACTGTAACATCCTGCTCCGCAGCTTTAGTCAGTTCAAAGAAAATATGTCCCGTTCCCGCCTTATCTCCAAACAGAGAAATCGGAGTAAGTTCACGTGCCCCGGCTGCAGATCTTACATAGCCATATACACCGTCTACAGTCTCTAACTTGTCAGTAGGTCCACTTATTGTAAGGTCATCTTCACAGCCGGTAAAGACTGTTCCGGTGCATACAAATGCGGCAGCTACCAAACTTAATTTTATATTATTCAGATATTTCATAATAAGCATCTGTTTTTTTATTAAAAAAAAATGATTTATTTCTCAGGTAATGCCACTTCAACCCAGGAAATCGGGTTTAAAGCCATTCCATTATTTCCGTTACCAGTGTAGTCAGTAACTGTCTGGCCTGTTCCTTCATCAAACTTCCAGTAAGCCGCCAGTCCTTCCGAATCCGATTCCACCAAATAAAAATGGTTTTTAGCATTGATTTCATCCGCAGTCAATACTCTGTTCCAAATGCGGCATTCTGAGATTTCACCCTCCAACCAACGGTCGCGGTTATAAGAATGGCCAATCCAGAAACCATTGCCTTCATCAGTCATGGTTTGTCCCCAGTTTACAGCACCACAATCTACTGTATCTTCCAACATATTCTTACCATTAATATAAACGATCATCTTCTTGGCATCCGCATCATAAGTTACGGCAATATGTACCCACTCTCCCGTAGGAATAGACAAATCGGCAGAGGTTACGTTATGATCCGGGTTAGCAATCTGTAACTGATTCTGCGGAATACCGGCATCTCCAATACGAATCAAGAAGCCTCCTTCAATACCCATAATCGTTGTAAGCATCTTGTCGAACTTGCTGACACGAATCAGAGCTTCAGCTGTCAGTTGTCTCAGATTATTAGCCACTTCCGGTTTCTTCCAATCTACATGAATAGAATTTTTGGTAATGTTACCCACTACATTAATCAATGCAGCACCCTTCAAAACATAATACATGGTACGTGCACTTTGCAAAACATCAATACCTGCTTGTCCAATGGTTACGGGCAACACGTATATCTGTTCGCTATCCAGATTTAACAAATTCTTGAATTTTACCATTACAGCTTCCGAGGTAACAGTACCTGCCGGAATAACAAGTTCCGTATTCTCCAAAGAATAGTATTCCGCCGGTAAGCCCTGAGCCTTATCATAGTAAACGGCATTATACATTTCAACCAAAGACATATCGGCCTTTAAAGATACGTTTATATCCTTTCCTTCAGGTTTAGCCAAAGCCAATTGGAATTGGCCTTCCGCTGTTTCTGTCTTCAGCAATACAGTGCTGGCCTTGACAGAAGTACTTATATACACACGATTATCGAAATTCTCAGTATCATCACTGCAAGCTGAAAACATCCCAGCCAATAATGCTATTGATACTAAATATAAGTTTTTCAGTTTCATAATATTATTCTTTTATTTACGAGGAGAAGGATTCATAATATTAATAGCTTCTTTCACATATGGATATATAGCATCAGCATTGTAATAGTCATTCTGAATGTTGTATATCGCAATACCAGCTCTGGTATAGTCAGCAGAAGGTTCCGTAATCCAATAGGCAGCTTCTTTAATAGCTCTTGCCTTATCATAAAATCCGGTTTTGGTATCGGCGGCATCCATAGAGACAGTCGAAACTGCCACTACGAAACGGTCTGTCGGAGTACTTGCTGAAAGCATAGCCTGACGTGCCACTACTGATAACTTTTCAACAGCATCTACATCATCCGTTGCCAGAATGATGTGACGACATTCTGTCAGTATAGACTGGCCTATCAAATTCTCCGGATAGCCTTGAAAAGTCAACAACTTAGCAGTATTGGCTTGTTTCCATGCCATAACAGCCCCCCAGAAAATATCCTGATTCGCCTTGGCCTCTTCCTTATCAACCGCAGACATATAAATAGGATTTTTCCCTTTATATTCCGCAATTATACCGTCAAAGGAAGATTCATAACTTATCAGTTTGTCTACTTCCGCCTTTAGATAAGCACTGAAGAGACCTGTCTCTACACCTTCTTTCACTTTATTCGCATATTCTTTCTGTATTCGGTCGAAACTGATTGTATAAACCACTTTTGTACCTTTTCTACGTACAGCAGCCATATCTGCTAATTCGAATTCAGCCAAATCCGCCGGATACATCATTGAAACAACATCCAAGCTGTCGGGAATATCTGAAATGTGATGAGCACGACTGTAAGGTGCTTTTACACTATTGTCAAACCATGCATATGCCACCTTATGATCGCTAGAACTTTTATATGCGTTCAAGTTCTCCAAATATTTGGCATAAAGTTCCGGACTCTGTTCTTCGAGTCCCGGGCGATTGATATCAATACTTTCAACATCAGTACATGATACCAACAAAGCCATAGTCAATATAGGAAGCAAGGCTCCAAATATCTTATTACTTTTATATTTTTTCATACTATTCAATGATTATTTTGAGTAATTATTTAGCAGGCTTACAATCCCACCAGATTCGGGTTGCCATTGTATCACCTTTCTTATTACTTGATTCCTTAGTCAGTGCAGAAACAGCGGCATCCAAATTTTCTCCATTCTCACGATACTCATCAGCAGGATAAGGCAAACGACGTGCACCTTCTACATCATCCACTACTCCATCACTTAGATTGTGCATCGCAGGCATCAACTTAGGATATCCTGTACGACGATATTCCGACCATGCTTCCATAGTGCTTGGAAAGATAGCAATCCATTTCTGAGTGATGATTCTTTCCAACTTCGTTTCAAAATCTGCCGCTTCATCCCAAGCAACAGTTATCGTAGAATTAGTAGAACCAGAGTAATCATATTTCTGTCCATCTTCTCCCTTCAACGGATCTTTGTAGACAGTTGGTAATCCTGTAGAATTAGTCAGATAAGTAGAAGCACCGGACACACCACGTTCTTCAAAAGAAAGACTAACAGCTTCTTCGTAGAGGGCTTTAGCCGTTCCGCCCATATTCCACCCACGGAGCGCACCTTCTGCCCGCAAGAAAGTGACTTCTGAAGTCGGGAAGATGAGCATATTATCAGTCACTGTCACCTTCATGCAAGAGTAACCTTGAGACCATGCATTATACTGTCCCTGTCTGATACCACGACGCAGACCGACATAATCTTCCGTACCTTTATAAGCCCCTTTTGTAGCAAACGTAGACTTATCATAATAAACTTCACGACGAGGATCACCATAACCATTCATATAGCAGACCAAATCGGCAGAAATACGAGCATCACCCCAGTTCGGCATAAAGCGTTCCCATGGATTGTGGTCCACAACTTTATGATAAGCACCATCCGTGCTTGCAGTCATTACACCAATTTCCGAATTAACTGCTTCTTCAGCTTTTTGCTTTGCCAAACTCTCATTGACATATACAATACGCATAGCCATACGAAGTTTCACAGAATTAGCAAACTTAGCCCATGCCTTGGTATTACCACCATAGATACGATCGCCACTGGAATTGAAATTCTGGGCAGAATAAGTGGTAAGTACTTCTATAATACTATCTAAATCTTCAAACATTTTCTTATAAACCTGCTCCTGAGAATCATAGGCTGATTTCAAAGCATTGTTCACACCCACCTGAGAATAAGGAATTGGTCCATACGTATCAGTCACTCGCAACATAGTGCAAATACGATATAATTCTGCCAATGAGAGATATACTTCATCCTCACATTGATCTTTCAACTGAAAGTAATTTGGATAGAACTTATCGTAAAAGTCAGCAAAAGGTATTCTTAACCAAGCCTCAGACGGATTGTAAGTAGCAAAACGTCCCGACCAGCCGGTACCTAAGTTAGAATCTGCCACATAACCGGAAAATCCACCTGGCATCAAACAATCTACATACTGAGAGAAATTTTCCTGTTCAGGCATCATCACATCCTGCATATTCAGTAAAAGTGCACTAAACAAGTAATCGTCCGGCAGCATCTCATCCAAATTCGGTTCATGAGGATTCTTATTGTAATCTATATAATCTCCGGTACAAGCCACGCTACCGAACAATATTGCTCCCGCAGCTACGAATTTCGCTATTGTACTATTTATTTTCATACTTTTCAAGCTTTTAGAATTTAAGTTTCAAATTGAATCCCACGCTACGCAAACTCGGCATCATGAAATAGTCAACTCCTTGATAATAGTTATTACTTGTAGAAGCTACAGCTTCCGGATCAAAAGGAGCCTTGCTATAAATCATCCACAAATTGCGCCCTACCAATGAGAGAGTAATGTCCATTACATTCTTCAATTTCGCTCTGGGAATAGTATAACTAATGGATGCTTCTTGCAAACGTAAATTGGTTGCACTATAGGCATACATTTGCGGAATACCGCTGTCGCCACCTACCGCTGTGTACCACTTTTCCGCATCAACAACGTCACCACCATTGATGACCACGCCACCATTGTCACGTGCCAGGGCTGAAGCTTCAGATACACCATTAGCATCAAGAGTAGCTTGTGTGGCCGAGTAAACGATACCACCCAGACGAGCTGTCAGTAAAAAGCCCAAGCCAAAGTTCTTATATTGAAAATCATTACGCCATGCCATATTAGCTTTCGGAAATACAGAGCCAAGCTTAATTCCGTCTTTTTGACTTTCAGTCTTAACAGAGCCGTTGGCGTCCACATAGATATTATTGTTCGCATCACGCTTCAAATCAGACATAGAATATAGATCACCCAAAGAACCACCTTCTTTTAATATAAAGTGGGCATTTGACAATCCTTTCATATCCAATTGTGTCTTAGAAATAACCTCACCAGTCACCGGATGTACATATCCGTCAATCAAGCTAAGGATTTTATTCTTATTGGCACTGAATGTATAATTCGAGTTCCAAGTAAATTTATTCCAGGTATTTTTATAACCTAAAGAAAGTTCGACACCACGGTTACGCACATTACCAGTCTGTGCATAAAAAGTGCTATAACCTCCGGTAGGTAGTTCCTGTGTATCCATAGTCTGATTATAAGTCTTGGTACTGTAGAATGAAATATCCAAGTTGAAGTGTCCTAAGAGACGAGCCGTAAGACCTACCTCCCAAGAATCGGTACGTTCAGGTTTCAAGTCATACAAAGGATAAGCAGATTTTGTACTATACTTGCCTGTAGAACTATCCCATTCGAAAGTAGGATAAGCCAGGAAACGTTTGAATGGCAAACCTACAGATGCCCATGAAGCACGCAATTTAAGATAAGAAATACTTTCCGGTAAAGTGAATATCTCAGATAAGAGAACAGAAGCACCCACTGAAGGATAAAAGAAAGACTTCTGTACTGACTTGGGACCTGCTAATTGTGAAGGCCAGTCATTACGTCCAGTCAATGTCAGATAGTAAGCATTTTTATAGCCGACTTCCGCAGAAGCAAAAATAGACTGCGTTTGTTCACGATAACCAGTTTCTTCACGCTTGGTAGTCTGTTTGTCCAACTGAGTTATTGAGAAATAGTTAGCCAAACCATCAGCAGGAATAGGACCTTTTACTCCCATTGCTTCAGAACGGGTGTCTGAGTAGGAAGCACCAATATTAGCGGTCACCCCCCAATCTTCACCAAAACGTTTATTAATATTAATCAGAAAATCGGCATACGCTTGCTTGTCACGCGTATTAGTCACACCATAATAACCGTTATCAGAACCTTCGGCAATAGTCGGTTCTGTTGAAGCATAATATTTCTGAGTGTAAGTATTCATAGAATTGTCAATACGTACACGCCCGGCTACGTTCAACCAATCCAGGATATCATAAGACAGAGAAGCACTCAACATATAACGGTCTTTATCGTTTTCACGCAAGTTGCGGTAATTAATCCAGTAAGGATTTTGCAAACGATATGAGCCACCACCTTGCGGCCAATATTGCGTATATAATTTACGAACAGGATCATACCGTTCAAACATTTTATATTCTTCCCAATCATTACCACGTGGGAACAAATAAGCTGAAGCTACCGGATTTGCATAAATACCTTGGTTAGTCATATTACGGTCTTTCTGCATAATATACTGCGCACCTACATCCAATTTCATCTTATCGTTCAAGAACTGGGTAGTATTACGGAACGTGAAATTGTAACGTTCATATTTGTTATTGGGCACAATTCCACGAGAGTTAACCGCAGCAGCCGACAAGTAGGTTTGATTGTGTTCCGAACCCGTAGAAAGTGAAACTGTTTCCGTACCGATAATACCTGTCTGGAAATAATCATCCTTGGGATTATAACCATAACGATTACTTGAGTTTAAACGGGAACCCCAACTTCCATCAGTACCTGACGTACCATACCAATCCTGAAACTTAGGCATCACAAAAGGATTCAGCACCTCTGTGTTACTGGACACAGATAAAGACACACGTCCTGCAGCACCCTTCTTAGTAGTGATAACAATAGCACCATTGGATGCATTACTACCATACAAAGCCGCCGCAGCAGCACCAGATAACACAGACATCGATTCTATGTCATCCGGGTTGATATCAGCAATAGCTTCAGTAGTTCCTTGTGAGTCGAATTCACTACTACCACCGGCAGAGCTTAAACTATACATAGGAATACCATCAATAACATAAAGTGCATTAGAAGACTGTTCAATACCTCTTGATCCACGCATAACAACTTTACTGGCACCACCAACGCCCGAAGAAGAAGCATTAATGTTCAAACCAGCTACCTTACCATTCAACGAGTTGATAAAGTTAGCGTCTTTCACCGCCAAAGCGGTCTCTGCATCTACCTGAGTTACATTATAACTCAATGCTTTCTCCGCACGTTTGATACCGAGTGCCGTTACCACCACCTCTTCTATCAACTGCGAGTCAGTTTGCATCATAACATTGATGGCTCCCTGTCCTTTCGCTGCAATCTCCTGTGACTTGTAGCCAATGTAAGAGAACTGAATCACAGGATTCGCCACAGTAGTAGTCAGCGTAAAGTTACCGTCGATATCAGTGATACAGCCGTCAGTAGTGCCTTTCACCAGCACATTCACACCAATCAGAGGTCCCATATCATCAGATACCACTCCGGTGATGGTGCGTTCTTTTCCTTGTTGGTTACCCTCTTGCGGTACAACCGATTTCTCAGAAAGATAAACGATGTTATCTTCTACTTTAAAAGAAATGTCTTTTCCTTTAAGAATAGCATTCAAGGCATCTTCAATAGATGCATTCTTCACCTTGACACTTTCAACCGTCACAGTGGCAAGTTTGTCGTCATAGAAAAATTGATACTTAGATTGAGATTTAATCTGTTCGATGACCGTCCCTAATGTTGTGCGGGACACGTTCAAATTCAGCTGGGCGAAAGTCCACTGAACTGATACAGCCATGAAGAACAAAACTAATAAAGTCCGCAGAAATTTCGAACTTTGAAAAGCATGATTGTTGTTCATAAACAAAGTTTAAAGGTTACACATTGGTTAATTTTAATTCGTCAGAAGAACGTTTCTTCCGACTCACGTATATAAAACAACGGGCACTCAAAATACACTTACTACAAAATGATATTTTTTTTCCTTAAAATGAAAGAAGGGGATAGTTTTATTTGCTATCCCCTTCTTCAACACATTATTAACGTTTTCTCTTACTTCTTTTTCAGTTCATTGGAGAAAGAGTAAGGATAATCTTCCGGCTGTGTTCCTCTTTGCAGATTAGGCTTGCTGCCCATATCAAATTTCAAGACACCACCCTTTATCAGATCTCCATGCTTCAAATAATTCCTGCTATACTCATTTCCATCCAGACGGAGCGAGTTGATATATATATTTTCAGAATTATTATTCGCAGCATCAATCACCAACGAATTACCATTTTCAAAATGCAGGGTAGCTTTCTTGAATAAAGGAGCTCCCAAAACATATTCGTCAGTTCCCGGACAAACAGGATAGAAACCCAATGCGGAGAATACATACCAGGCGGAAGTCTGACCGTTATCTTCATCACCGCAATAGCCGTCGGGGCCGGGAGTGTACATACGGTTCATCACCTGGCGCAACCAGTATTGCGCTTTCCAGGGTTGTCCGGCATAGTTATACATATAAATCATATGCTGTATCGGCTGATTGCCATGAGCATAGTTACCCATGTTCATCACCGTCATCTCGCGTATTTCATGAATTACCTGGCCATAGTAACTGTCATCGAATACGGGAGGAACCGTAAATACAGAGTCAAGCATTCCAATAAACACTTTTTCACCCCCCATCAAGTCAATCAATCCTTGCGGATCGTGGAATACGGACCAGGAATAATGCCAACTGTTTCCTTCCGTAAAGGCATCGCCCCACTTCAACGGTGAGAAAGGAGACTGGAACTGACCGTCTTTATTGCGGCCACGCATCAACAGACTTTCTTTGTCGAATACATTCTTATAGTTCATGGCGCGGTTAGCAAAGAGTTTCAATTCTTTCTTCGGACGATCCAAAGCCTTAGCCATCTGATAAATACACCAGTCATCATAAGCATACTCCAGCGTACGGGCAGTATTTTCATTGATTTTCACATCGTAAGGAACATAGCCCAGCTCATTATAATACTCATGACCGAGGCGACCGGTAGAAGAGACTTCGGGATGCACATTCTTAGTCCCGTGGATAAGACCTTCATATAAAGTGGTTACATCATCCACTTTGACACCTTTCAGATAAGCGTCGGCAAGCACGGAAGCCGAGTTATTGCCAATCATGCAACCGCGATGTCCCGGACTGGCCCATTCGGGGAAGAAACCACTTTCCTTATAAGTATTGATAAGTCCTTCCTGAATCTGCTTGTTCACCGACGGATACATCAGGTTAAGGAAGGGGAACAGACAACGGAAAGTATCCCAAAAACCGGTATCAGTATACATATACCCAGGAAGAACCTGTCCGTTGTAAGGGCTGTAATGCACGGGAGCACCGGCTTCGTCGAATTCATAGAAAGAACGGGGAAACAGGACGGAACGGTACAGACAAGAATAGAATGTACGATACTGGTCGAGGTTACCGCCGTCCACCTCTATTTTTCCCAACACCTGGTTCCAGGCTTCCTGCCCTTTCTGAACCAAAGACTCAAAACTGTCATTACCCAGTTCTTTGAGGTTCCGGTCAGCTTGTTCAAAACTGATAAAAGAAGAAGCTACACGGGCATATACGATTTCTCCTTTGCGGGTTTTGAAACCGATGATTGCACCCGTATGTCCGGCAGTCTGTTCTTGTTGGTTTTCAAGCACATTTCCATCGGCAACGGAAGCCTGATAAGTGAAAGGTTTGTCGAATTCTACGACGAAATAGTTTTTGAAGTTATCAGGAACGCCGCCACTGTTGCGGGTAGTGTATCCGATGATTTTGTTTTGTTCGGGAATAATCTTAATGTAGGAGCCTTTATCAAAAGCATCTACCACAACATACGAATGTTCATTCTCGGGGAAAGTGAAACGGAACAGGACGGCACGCTCAGTGGGAGTAAACTCCGTCACTACATCGTGTTCCGCCAGATATACCTTATAATAGTGGGGTAATGCCACTTCTCCCTTATGAGAGAACCAGCTGGCACGCTTGTCTTCGTCAAACTCCGGTTTGCCCACTACCGGCATGATGGAGAACTGGCCGTAATCGTTTATCCAGGGACTGGGCTGGTGAGTCTGCTTGAAACCACGGATTTTATTGGCGGTATACACATATTGCCAGCCGTCTCCCATTTTCCCCGTCTGCGGAGTCCAGAAGTTCATTCCCCAAGGACGCGCAATGGCCGGATAGGTGTTACCCGTGGAGAGTTCAAAAGAAGACTGTGTACCCATCAATGGATTGACGTATTGCGTAAAATCTTTAGCCTGCCCCCCAAGAGCGCAGCACAAAAAGCAAATCGATAAAAAAAGGTTCTTCATGATATTACAATAATTATTGGGTTGTCAGGTTTTATATATAATGCCGTCTTAAAACGATCTATTTCCTTGAAGACAAGAACACACTGTTCCCCACGATCTTATATTCAATAGGTATTACGTTCTTAACAGAATTCAGCACTTCCTCCACGGTGTTTTTCTTTTTCAGTGCACCGGTATACGTCTTCGTCGAGTTCATATCAGGAGCTAGAATAATCTTCACTCCATAAGAGCTTTCCAGTGTGCGGGCAATCGTGAATATGTCTGCCTTCTCAAACACAAACTGATTATTATGCCAGTTTTCAATACCTGTATCCACTTGCTTCACAACCAAGCGACGGGTCATACCATTCAGTTCAGCCTTTTGTCCCGGAGACAGAACAATCATTCCTTCATCATGGTTGCCTTTTACTTCAATCTCTCCCTTCACCAGCGTGGCTACCGCCAAAGGGTTAGCCTTGTCACTCTTCAGATTAAAGACCGTTCCCAGTACTCTGACTTGCATTGCCTCACTCCGCACAATGAAAGGTTTTTCCGTATCTCTCTTCACTTCAAAATAGGCTTCTCCTTCCATATACACATTCCTTCCCTTCTCGGAAAATTCACGCGGATACTTCAAAGTAGTATACTTGTTCAACCAGACTTTAGTGCCATCGGGCAACATCAGTTCTTTCACCTTATCCGTAGCGGTGACAGCCACCAGGTCATCCGTCTCACTCTGCGACTGATAAATATGGTAACTCAGACCGGAAATGAAAAAGATGCCTATAAACATAGCGGCATACCGCATCCAGGTGTTCATTCTCCGCATCTTATACCGCTTTGCCTCTTCTTGTTTCAAGCGTTTAAACAACTGTTTCTCCGCTCTTTCTATCCTCTTCTCATCCGCGAATTCCTCACTTCTTCCCAGATGATATATCTGCTCTATCCTGAACAATTCACGCGCGTTCTCGCCTGATTCGTCCAGCCATGTATTTACCTTATGGAGTTCTTCTTCAGAACATTCTCCCATAAGGAATTTGACCATCAATTCCTCATCCAACTTATTTATTCCTTCTTTCATCATACTAATAAAACAACCGTTTCGATAAAAACACTTATACCCTACCTAATAAAAACAGGACTAACATGAAATTCATGTAACCTAACCTTTCACGCAAAAACTTCAAAGCCTTATACATATGAGCTTCCACAGTTCGCAACGATATCCCCATCGTTTCCGCAATATCCTTATTCTTCATATCATGCAGATAACTGAGCTTAAAGACCATCTTACACTTATCCGGCAATTCATTAATCGCCTCAGAGAGTTTTTTCCTGAGTTCCTGGTCTTCTATCCGCTTCACCACGTCATTGCTATCCGGCTGATAGAATTCAATCCTCTTTTTGTGAATTTCCGTCACGACAGCTTCGTAACTATTCTTAATATCCCGATGCTTCAGTACATTCAAAGCACGGGTATACACCGCCCGATACAGGAATGCCTGTATCTGCTCTCCCACCGTCACTGTATCTTTCCGTCGCCACAATTCTACAAATACATCCTGCACTACGTCCTCCGCTTCTTCTTCGCCTACAATGCGTGTAGCGTAGAAAAGCAGATTGGCGTAATACTTACGGAAAAGGAGTTTATAAGTCTGGTCAAAATTTTCACTCATAATCTCACGTCAATTACAATACCACACCTTCCCCGGCTTGTCCCCCATTTCAAATTCAAGGACACTGCCGTTTATTATCTGTTCATGTGTGATATAGCTTTTATCATAAGGTTTCCCATCGATTTTCACCGACTGGATATAAATATTCTCTTTGCTGACAGCCGGTGCCAGCACTGTAAATGTCTTGCCGTTAGCCAGGTGCATCTTCATTTCAGGATACATGGGAGTGCCGATCTCATATCTGCCGCCAACCGGATTTACCGGATAGAATCCCATTGCGCTGAACACATACCAAGCGGACATCTGACCGCAGTCTTCATTTCCACACAAACCGTCAGGGGTATTCCTGTAAAGTTCATGCATCACTTCGGCTGCATATTTCTGAGTCTTCCAGGGCTGTCCCACAGCATTGAAGAGATAAATGACATGATGGCTCGGTTCGTTTCCATGCGCATACTGTCCGATCATTCCCGTACTGAAAATGGGCAATTCCTCATCGGCAGAGGGATTATAGGTAAACATGCTATCCAGCTTCTGCGCAAATCTTTCCTTGCCTCCCGCCAACTCAATCAGACCGTCAATATCCTGCTGCACCGACCAGAAGTATTGCCAGCCGTTGCTTTCGCAAATATGCGGAGTATAATCGTCCGGGCTGAACCCTTCGATAAAGTTCCCTTTATTATTGCGAGGCTGCATAAAAGAAGTTTGAGGATTATACACATTCCTGTAATTCTGAGAACGTTTATAAAATTCATCCGCCGTCTCTTTCTCGCCTAATTTCTCGGCCATACGGGCTATGCAATAATCATCATAAGCATATTCCAGCGTTTTAGATAGCGACCAGTTTTCTGAATTATAATGGTCCGTCACATCATAAGGCACATAACCATACTTCTTATACAACCCGATCCCACGATATTCGTCAATATTGGCGGTAGCCACACAAGCAGCCAACGCTTTTACGGGATCAAAATCCCCTATTCCTTTTAAATAGGCGTCTACAATAACGGGCACGGCATGATATCCTATCATCATATCCGTCTCACTGCCATAGAAATTCCATACCGGAAGGCGACCGTTCTGCTCATAGAAAGCGATGAAGGATTTCACCATGTCGTCAACGCGGTCCGGTTCTATATACGTGTAAAGAGGATGGGCTGCGCGATAGGTATCCCACAATGAGAATGTACTGTAGTTCGTCCACCCGTCCGCCTGGTGTACTTTTTTATCAGGACCATAGTAAGCACCATCCACATCACTATAAATAGTAGGAGCCAGCATAGAATGGTAAAGGGCTGTATAGAATTTTACTTTCTCGTCATGGTTATCGCACTTGATTTCCACCCTGGAGAGTTGCTCGTTCCAGTTTTTCCGGGCAGCCGACAGATATTTATCAAAATCATCATCCGGTGCTTCGGCGGCAAGATTACGTGCCGCACCTTCCATGCTCACGCCGGAGATGGCTGTGGCAACAAGAATCTGCTCGTTGGCATCCGTATGGAAATCAAAACGGGCAATGGCAGATGTACCAATCCGCTTGCCATCCTTAATAACGACAGCAGTATCCAGTTGCACGGCTGCAAACGGTTTAGAGAAACGGGTGCGGAAATAGATATGCTGATCGCGTGCCCAGCCGTCAGAGAAACGATATCCCTGAATGGTTACAGAGTCAATAACTTCTATATGCGTATCATTCGTAAAGTCCCAGTTCATGGCTTTCCGCAGATTGAGGAATATAGCGGCATCCGCTTCGGGGAAAGTGTAACGCTGAATACCGCAACGTTCGGTAGCCGTCAGTTCCACATGAATATCATAGTCTTTCAGCCGGACCTGATAATATCCGGCACTCGCCGATTCTTCGGAATGAGAAAACAGGGAATGAATGCCCAACGGAGCCTCCGATTCTTTATAAGGTAAAGTCACAGGCATAAAAGAGATGTCATATAAATCACCGGCTCCCGTGCCCGAGAGATGGGTATGGCTGAAACCGGCAATGGTGCTGTCCGGATAAAAATAACCGGAGATACGGTCCCATCCCGGAAGACCGTTATCGGGACTTAGCTGCACCATACCGAACGGAGCCTGCGCACCGGGATACGTATTACCGGTGAAATCAGTACCAATAAAAGGATTGACATACTCTGCATAGGATTCACTGCTGACATTAGCCTGCCGAGATACACACGCTGAAAGAGAGAAAAGAGCTGCAAATAAACAACAAGATTTCAATAATTTCATAATATCATATAGTTAACGTGCTTATTAAACAACCCAATACAAGAAAACACTTAGTCTTCTTCGATAAAAGAGTGATTCTGATAAACAAAAATAATACAAATATCCGATAAAGCCATAACTTTATTGGTGAAAATCCATATAAACGGGGAAGTTGACCGATTGCTCACGTCCGTATCATGTCCACGTTTCCTCCACTCCTATACGGGGACGAGAATAGTGGAGCAGGTGTGGAGCAGATATGGAGCGGATGTGGACAACCTTCTTGCGTTTATCAGCTCTCATTCTCATTTTTATCCTTATCTTTGCCACAAAAAGCGACAATGAGTTACACAACTTATCTCTTCGACTTTGATTACACGCTCGCAGACTCTTCTCGCGGCATCGTCACTTGCTTCCGCAATGTGCTCAATCAACACGGCTATAACGACGTGACCGATGAAGCCATTAAACGCACCATCGGAAAGACCTTGGAAGAATCTTTTTCTATCCTGACCGGTGTGACAGATGCCGACCAGTTGGAAAGTTTCAAAAACGAATACAGAAAAGAGGCGGATACGCACATGACGATAAATACGGTGCTCTTCCTTGAAACCAAGTCCGTACTGCTCGCACTGAAAGATGCAGGCGCCCTCATCGGCATCATCTCCACCAAATACCGTTTCCGGATCAAAGAACTGGTTGACCAGCATTTCCCCGGCAACTTCTTCAACATCATTGTCGGCGGAGAGGACGTAAAGGCAGCGAAGCCTTCACCAGAGGGTTTGCTACTTGCCATAAAAGAACTGCACATCACCAAAGCGGAAACTCTCTATATAGGTGACAGCACCATAGATGCCGCCACAGCCAAAGCTGCCGGAGTAAACTTTGCCGGAGTGACGCATGGAGTGACCACCGCCGAGGAATTAAGTAAATATCCGCACTGGAAAATAATGAGCTCACTGGAAGAATTACTGGAAAGCGACGATCAGCCGACTAATAACAAACCGTCAGCTGACAAGAAATATCCGGTTACCGACAAAGCAATATCTCCTGTTCCGGCTTCTTCCACGTCTTCCGCATCAGCTTCCGGCACTCCTTCCGGCCCACGCAGAAGAAAGATGATAAATATCTGGCAGATATTAATCCTGGCAGTATTACTATGGTTATCCTTTGAAGAGGGTGAAAACAGCAATGTCTTTATGTGGGCTTTTCTGTTGGTTCTCTGGTATATCCTTACAACACGCCGGATTGTTCCCGACCGTGTATTAGATTTCATCTCCCCCTGGTGGACTCCCTGCAAAGTGCGTCTTCGCGCTCTCCGCATCAAGATGATACGCGGAAAGCAAGTACCGGTTGCCAGCAAAGAAAGCAACACCTGCCTGAATTGCGGAACCGTCTATACCGGCAGCTACTGTAACCGCTGCGGACAAAGCCGCAATACCCCCCGTTATCGTTTAAGCAACGCTTTCAGAAACATTCTGGGAGGTTTCACCAACATTGATAACGGCTTCGGCCGCACTTTGCTGGACTTGCTCTATCGTCCGGGATATATGATGAAGGACTTCATTGCCGGAAAACGGATACTTTACTTCCGTCCCTTCCAGACGTTATTCGTACTGGCCGCCCTCTACATCATGGCCGTGCAATTGGTGGATCCAGATGCGTTGAAAGAGAAAAAGAAAGCTTCCCCGGAAACCCAGCGACAGGAAATTATGGCCGCGCGTGAGCAATTGCAACAACGAATAGAAATAGCAGAAGATTCCACAACAAAGGAAATGCTCAGCATAGCCATAGAAAAGCTGAATAACAAGTTAGAGGATATAGAAGTGGAAGACTCTACGGAAATCCAGAAAAAAGGTCTTCTAATTGCCCGCGAGCAACTACAAAAACAACTGCAAAAACAACTAAAAAAAGCCAAGCCCCCCACGCAAAAGGAAGCCCTGGAACAGACCATAGAAAATATAGACCAAAGTCTGGATAAACTGAAAGCGGAAAGTAATACAAAGAAACCCAATATCGTCATCAAGACAGGCGACGATGACAATGAAGACCTCATTGACGAATTCGTGGGAAGCAGCCTGTCAGTGAGCAATAAACTTGAAAAAGTCGTTCAGAACACCCCTTTCCTTCAGAAAGTGTGGAATCTATTGCACAGCTGGGGACACGGTAATAAGGCATTTCGCATCATAGCCACTTTACCCCTCTTTGCCCTGGCAACGCTTATGGCTTTCCGGAGCAAGAAGAATAAAATACGTTATAACCTTACGGAGCATGTATTCATGCAGGCCTATATCGCTTGCCAGATACTTTTACTCAGTATCATCGTGCTTCCTTTCAACGGCAGCGCGGCAGTTAATAATTTATATGAATTACCGATATTAGTGATCTTTGCGCTCTTCTGCTTAGACTATAAACAATTGTATGGTTACAGTTGGTGGAGAAGTTTCTGGACTACGTTACTCATGTTCTTATACAGTTTGATACTGGTTATACTCTTTGCCATCGTAGTAGTAGGTTTGCTGATTGCGGCAGTTTATATATTGGAAACAATCCTGTAAGATAGAGAGGCTCAATACCTCATCTTTCAAGACGATAAAACAAATAAGGGGGTGCATGAATCACCCCCTCATTTATTAATTTGGATTTGCGACTGCACTTACCATCCATTCGGTAATAGGAATCGTATTTACCATTCCTCCATTGATTGAAGAATACGTCCAGGCATCCCAACTGTTTTGAGTCAACTGTCGCAGACCAGCCATAACCATAGAATATTCGAATGATTCGGGAACATTCTTTCCATCATCTCCTAAATAGTATGTGCAATAACCTTCATACCAGCCACCTGCCCAATAATCGGCAGGATCGGTCGGCGCATATCCGTCTCCTGAATCATCACCGCTCAACGTAATTACTCCGTCCACAAAATCAGCTGCATCATACGTCACGGATGTCGTTCCATTCTTTATTGAAAAACTCCCATCGCCATTGGCATCATAACCGAAGCCACGGATAGACTGGCTATCAGAACTAAATCCAGGTCCTACCAATACGAAAAAGCGAGGATCTGCTTTAGCTATTGCCAATATCATCTGATGTCCGGTGGGCTCGTCACTCGCTTTCCAGCGATATCCCCAACTCAGCAAATGAACATTATCCTTTGCCGGACTCTCCCATTCATCGCCACTTATCCATTGCACAGCCAATGCCGACTGGCATTCACCTTCTCCTGTCCAGAACTGAATATCATCCATAGACTTCACTGCCGGATAAGCCATATACACATTCACCGTAACAGAAGCAGAGGCTTCGTCTTTATCCGTATAAGCTGTGAACTTTATTTCATAAGTCCCCGCCTTCTCTGGAGCAAAAGTATATTTCAGTTCGGTCGACACTTTTTCATTATTCAATACCCATTCATTACGGGCATTCTCACCATTTTCCACTTTCGCTTCCAAAGCTAAAGTATTTCCAAGCGCAATATCCTGCTTGTCACCATTCACAATAGATACCGACAATGGCAAAACATTGTCATCGGAATCATCATCACTACAAGATGCCAGCCCTGTTATAAGGACTATGCATGACAATAAATAAACAAATCTCTTTTTCATTATTACTTAAAATTAGAAGTAAAGAATGTCCCGGCCGGGTATTTCGTACAATCATTATAGGTAGCCTTAAATGTGGGCGTATCGCCGCTAAAGTCAAATATACTGATCTGATTGATGCCTACATCACCATACCCTTTTATGGTATTAAGATATACTCCTTCCGTCACAGGGTCAACCGCAACTGTATTGTAAACGATATTAGCATTTTCTACCATTTCTTTAGCATCTACCATTAGTTTAGTTTCATTCGTACTGAAGATATGGCGATAGATTTTAGTAGAAAGGGCACTCATGTACAACGTATCCCCCTTAGCCGTTATGCTGGGAGCAGCGGCAAACGAAGCCGACAGTGTCTTCGCAGCGTCTGCATTGGTAGCTGCCAAATCATTCTCTTTCATTATTGAATAATCCTTAGCATTAACTTTAGCTATTTTGCCGGATGATACTGATACCCACACATTGTTATCCGATGACTTCACTACACCCGATATGTTACTGTCAAATTCAACCGTTGCTGCCACTTCATTTTTACCGGCTTCTATCACAAGAAGATTCTTGCTCTGGGAAGCAAACACTTTTCCTTCAACAACCGCCATCGTATTCTTTCTGGCACCGTTCGTACCTTCTATAAGCGTGGCCTCCCCAGTAGAAGGATGAAACAACTTGATTCCTGCATTATCACGCAGATAAATATTATCATCACCCAATACGGCTACATGCGTAGGCCAATCAATCTTACCTTTCAACTCGTCGCCATATGCAGTTTCCAGTTTCAACGTTTCCGCGTTGACAATCGTCAGAAAACCACCTTCGTTACCCCCATTCTGAGAGACAATGTACATTTTCTTGTTAGCAATAAACAGATCCTGCGGAACACTGCCCAACCATGCTCCGTTATTCTCCTCCTGAAAAGCCTTATTCACAAGTTCACCTTCGGGACTTATAAATATCAGATATCCACCCTTATCGCCTCCCCAGGCAGATCCTTCGTTCAGGATAAAGGTTCCGTATTTATACTTCCCATATACATCGACAGTCACTTTAGCCGAAGCCTCACCCTGTTCCGCATTCGAAACAGTCAGCTGAACGTCATAACTTCCAAGTTCGGTAGCAGTGAAATCGTAAGTAGAAGCAGTAGATACGTCCTTCCCGTTCAGCTTCCAGACATATTCCACTTCCGAACTTCCTTCGACTTCAGCTTTCAGGTTAAGGGTACCTCCCTGCACAATCTCCTGAGTCTCACCACCCTCTATCAAAACCGACAGCGGCAGTAACGGCTCTTTATTGTCATCACTACAAGACACCAGTCCTACAGCGAGGACCAAACACGACAAAAAATAAATAATGTTCTTCTTCATTGTTGTTATATAAAAAATTAAAAAATAGGGATTAAAACTCAAACATCAACGAGCACAACACGTTGCGCAAAGGCATCGGATAGTATTGTGTCGATTCATAATAAGTATTCAGAATGTTATCCACACGCACTTGGAAAGTAACCTGCCTGCCATCCTTCAGCTTCCACAGATATCCCGCCAGCAGGTTGTGAACCGTATAAGGGCGGGTCGAATAGGATTCATCGGTCGTGACATAGCGCTTACCTATATAAGTGGTCTGCCACGAGCAGAAAGCATTCTTATAATCGAACGCCAGACGCGCATTCCATTTCAATTCGGGTACATAAGGTATCTGCCGCATATAGGAGTTATCATCTTCATGTTGCTTCTTCCGGGTACGCGAACGCGCCCAACTGAAATTACCGGAAAGCGTAGTCTTGAAATCACCGAAACTCAACAGCATCTTACCCGTAAACTCCGCCCCCGTAGAAAGCACGTTACGCTTGTTCTGAGGCGTCCATATCCACTGGTTACCGTCTTTGGGAAGCCACAAAATCCAGTTGTCGATATGCATCAGATACCCGGACACTTCGGCATTCAGTGTCATCCAGGAAGTCAGTTCATTCTTATACCCGATGGCCGCATCATAGGAATAACCGTCTTCGGGTTTCACATCCGGATTACCGCCGGGACGCCAATAGAGGTCGTTCATACTGGGAAAGCGATAATTATAAGACATACTCCCCTTTACGTAGAAAGTCTTATCAAAGAAATTGGTGGCAAAACCTGCCGACCAGGTGGAAACGTTCCGGCTATTGTTTTGCTCGAACATATACTGGGCATGCAATTGCAGCCACGACAACGGGGTCCAGTTGACCGAAGCCTGCCACGACAGCACATTACGGTGATGCTTCAACGGCGGTTCGGCCACCGGTATACTATAATACGTACCGTCTATCAGATACTTTGTCGAATCCACATTAATATAACTGCTCACATTGACCAAATCGTGCGTATAAGTAAGTGTGGTATTCAGCACCAGTTCGTCAACAGGCGCACACGAATAATCGGCAACGCCCTGCCAGGTATGCGAAGAGTTGATGTTTCCTTCCGGATCGAACAGACCACCGTCGAACCATTTGTCGTACTTCAAACGATAATAAAGCCACGCACCCTTTACGTGCAGTTCGTGTATGCCACGCACATAGTCGAAACCCACATACCCGCGAACGTTCGTCTCGTGCTGCCGCTCATGCGTCTTGCTCACAATGCCCAACGGCTGGGGCAACATGCGCTTTCCCTGTTGCAACCAGCCGATAGCAACCAGTTGAGCATGCCGGTTCAACTTGAAATAACCTTCCTGCATAGCTCCCCATTGCAAATAGTCGGCATCCTGGCGTCTCTCCTTGAAAGCCTCGTTAGTGAGCACTTTATTTATATAGGTATAGTCGTTATCGGAATGTTGATAAAACAAACGTGTTTTCGAAACCACACGCTTACCTCCTACATTAATCTGCGCCCCTCCGGTATAAGTGTTGTAAGAGCCATACTCACCGAAGAACTTTCCTGTGAGTCCTTTGCCCCACTCCGGGTCATTGAAGATGTTTACACTGCCCCCCACGGCTCCCGTACCACTTTTCACATGGCTACTCCCATAATAGAGATTCACGTTGTCGGCAAAAAAGACCGGAAATTGCGAAAAGTCGAATACTCCGGACATGGGCGGCGTGATGTTGACTCCGTTCCAGTTAACCCGTGTCTGTGCGGCACTTCCTCCACGAAAAGAAGCCGTAGACAATGCTCCCGTACCCAAACTCTTGATATAGGTGGCGGAGTTATCAGTCAGCAGTTCGGAGAATGAACGCGTTTTATTGACTTGCAGCATTTCAGGGTCGATGCGCGCTACCTTGGCACCGGCATTCGCTTCGTTGGCATGGCTTATCCGGCGGGCCACAATCTCCACCTCATTCAGATTCAGATCATAAGCCACTGTATCCTTTTTCTGGGCTACTATATTGGTAGCCGGCAGACATAAGGCAACCATCAGGAGAAGCAGTTTTCTCATATATATAGATTATTGAATTTCAACGGATTCCGGGAAATAAACCTGACTGGGGTATACACCGACACGATAGCTTTCGATATTCCCGCTCTCTTTATAATGGCGGATATAACCGCGCTGTGCCGAGTAATCCAGACAATCGCAGATATAGACCTCGCCCTGCGGACTTACCCCACAACCATACATCATGTCCACTCCCGGCACATGACGGTGCAGTCTGAACGTGCCGTCGTCCGTATTCAGTGTATAAATACTTTGCTGTGAATCATTCGGGCGCCCCGGCTTGTAGGTCCGTACACTAAAGTAAATCAATGATTTAGTGGCATCCATATCCGTACGGTTATAGCCGACCGTTCCTACAACAGCTCCCTCTTCCGCCTCATCTTTGCCGACAAAAGGAAGCCGATAAGTAGCCAGCACCTTTTCCGTTTCCGGATCAATGCACTTCAGCAGAACGGCAGTGAGTTTTCCTTTATCCCGCTCGTTCATCAAAGCCCATAGCCTGCCGTTCTTATCTTTCAGTATCTTACAAGTCTTGGTAGTTTCCTCATTATAAACGTCTTCTATCATGCGGCTTCCTTCCTGATTTATATTGTCCAGGTCGAACACGTACAGCCCCTTTGCCGTCATACCAAACAGTTTATGGTCCGCCACTTCCATATATTCCACCCATTTCCTGATGACAATATACTCCAACGGAGTACCGTAAGGCGGCACAGTACGGATTCGTACCAGCTGGCTGGGCAAATCCGTACCGGACACATTATTACTCAAAAGGTCGGAAACAATGGCTGTAGTATCCGATACAGGTACTATCTGACGCGGCAATCCTGCCTGTGTATAAAGTATCGTACCTTCGGATTTGAATGTCTGCGGATTTACAATCTCGATTTTCTTAGAATTATTCAAGGTGACGAAGTACTTCCCGTTAATCATCGTGATGGATTGCGCCACATCCCCCAACGGGCGATTGTTCACAACACGGAAAACGTCGGGACTCACCATTCCGTTACGATACAACACGGATATAGCCCCCATATTGGTACCTATCCGTCCTTCGTTCAACACAATCGCTTCAATATTACCTTCACCCACACCGGCCGGAAAGTCATCTTCATATTCGCAAGCGGACAGTGACAGCACCAATAGTGCACAAAACAACCTCAGAACACATTTTCTCTGCATACACAATATTATTTTTATGTTTCGAGGAGTAAAGTCCGAACAGTGACCACCACCCATATTGGTAGCAATATGAATTGAAGTAATGTTAATCCCCACGTTTCTTTTCCCCCGAAACTGTAGATTGCAGACTTTGCAGGCAGGTCTTCTGACTCGCTTCCTTTTCGGAAGTCCTTCCCATCCCATACGGACAGTGGACGATTGTAGAATTTATCCGAAAAGTTCAATGAAGCTCACAGCAGTGGGTCTGTTCAGGATTTACACCTGATTCCCTTTTCACTTCGTTCGATAAGACATATCGTGAAGCACCCGAAAGCCGGATTCTTGAATCCAGGGACAAAGATAGATATTATTAATCAGACAAAACAAGGATATTCCTAAAAAAGCAAAATGAAATTTATGATTGATTGGGCTGAGGAAGCCTGCAATCTATTTCTTGCATCTTCGAGATTAGTTCACTGCATACAAAAAAAGAAGAAGAAACATTTGCCTGTTCCGAAGAAAAGAAGTACTTTTGTGCCCGATTATTCCGCACCGGGTTCGACAAAGAGTATTCTAAGTGATTAGAGACCACCCGACGGAGCTAACTTATACATTATTATAAGAAATGTACGCAATTGTAGAAATCAACGGCCAGCAATTTAAAGCAGAAGCTGGTAAAAAGCTGTTTGTACACCACATTCAGAATGCAGAAAACGGTACAACAGTAGAATTTGACAAGGTTCTTTTGGTAGACAAAGACGGTGCTATCACTGTAGGTGTTCCTACTGTAGAAGGTGCAAAGGTAGTTTGCCAGATTGTATCAAGCATGGTAAAAGGTGACAAAGTTCTCGTTTTCCACAAGAAAAGAAGAAAAGGTCATCGCAAGTTGAACGGTCACCGTCAACAATTTACAGAGTTAACAATTACAGAAGTAGTAGCTTAATCAATTTAAAACAGTAAGAAGAAATGGCACATAAAAAAGGTGTCGGTAGTTCTAAGAACGGCCGCGAATCACAGAGCAAGAG
>ERZ856578.1430-NODE-1430-length-45027-cov-13.428432_pt1 | contig 45027 bp, 40 predicted proteins | sample MGYA00514384_ERZ856578 | MGnify/ENA primary metagenome ERZ856578 (study PRJEB29103, sample SAMN06111958) | human gut metagenome | biome: human gut; feature: ankylosing spondylitis patient; material: healthy_person | host: Homo sapiens | place: China:Hangzhou...
CCCTCCCCCAGCAGGTCATAGGCCGCGTGGCGGCTGATGCCCAGCATGGCTTGCAGATCCTTGACCGTTACAATGTCTGGGTACTCCGCAAACATGAGCTTGTACATTTCCCTGATTTCTTTACGATCCATTCGATCACCATCCTTGAATTTTGACTTTCGCATATTTGCGATGTAAATATAGGATACTGCGCTTTTATGCGAATGTCAATAGTTTTCGCAAAATTGTTACTTTTTTCTTGCGCTTTTATGTTATGGTGTGGTACAATAAGGAAAATCCTGCAAAGAGAGTGAACTGAAATGAACATCGGAGAGAAAATCAAACGCATCCGCCAGCACCGTCGTATGACCCAGAAAGAGTTGGGTGAGCTGGTCGACCTCAGCGCAAACCGCATTGCGCAGTACGAAATGGGGTACCGCGTACCAAAAAAGCCCCTGCTAAATCAGATAGCAGAGGCTTTGCGTGTTTCCCCATTGGCACTTTCCGATGGCGGAAACGGTCCGGCGAACGATATTCTGGAGCAGCTTTTCTGGCTGGACGAGGAGCAGCCCGGCGTTATCAAGCTGGTCCCCACCGAGCGCGGCACGGCACAGTATAATGCTAACCCGAACTTCGCGCTGCACTATGATGATAACGATAGCTGGCCGCCACGCTCCCCCGTGGCGATGTGGTTTGATGATACGATTCTGGATGACTTTCTAAAGGATTGGGCCACGGTTCAGAAGAAGTTGTATGCGGAAGAAATCACGCGGGCAGAGTATTTTGAGTGGAAGATCATGTGGCCGGAATAAAGTATATGTACCTATTGTTTTATTTGTCATTGCGACTCACAAAATTGGTCTGCTTATTCAGCACTTTATTGTCCTATTCCCTGTAGGAACATCCTCTACTATTCTCTATGCACACCCAAATACATCATTCATTTAATCCATACATTAAACTATTCTATTCCATTCGATACAATTTCCATAAAGTCATCATAACTTATGCAATCGACATCAAGTGCTTCACATAAATTAGGCAATTGTGCAGAATTAGGTTTATAAGACTCATTTGTAACAACTGTGGCTTGTAAACGCTTTCCTTTAGCCACAATGTAAGCATCCGCAGATGGCCGGTTGTCTAAAATATTTTTTCTATGGATACTTTCCTGAAATTTTGTCTGCCGAAATATCTTGCACATGATTTTTGATTCAGCATCGTCTGGATTTTTGAACATACCTTTGCGTTCTCCTATCCATTTAAGAGCTGTTGCATCTTTAGAAAATTGACATTCTAGTTCGTTGTAACATTCATCAACTGAAATGTATATTCCTTCTTCAATACCGCGCTCAATAGCACGCCAGATATTTTCAAAATATTTTCCTTTTTTGGGAAGGTGAAAGAAAAACTCTCGAAAAACATTTGTATCAAGAATATAAAGCACTACTTCACCCCCCTGAAAAACACGCTTTCAAGGCGTGGGAGATGATCCACCTTGCTTTGAAGCATCTCACCGGCTTTTACACCGCTGATTTTTCCAGAGAAATATTGGCGAAATACTTCTCCGGTATATTGATTTCCAAGGTAAGAAAGTTTTGTAGAGTAATAATTTCCGCCGCCTTTTTTTCCTTCCTTTTTACCTTGAGATCGAATCGCTTCGCCATAAAATGTTTCTTTCAACTGAGAATAATCACTGCTAGTAATTTTTCCTAATGTCAAAAGTTTATACATGATGGCTTCTCGGCTTACCGAATATAGCTGTGCCAAGTCTTCGATTCTCTTTTCATCAACAGGCGCTTTTTCCAATTCTTGTCTAAAATCGTCCAATGGAACGAGGAAATTGTTTGCAAAGGAATCGCAATTGTGTTCAATAGTACTTTGATTTTCAGCTAACATAGAATAGAAGTCATCGCGAATAATTTCAGCTCCACTTGTGTCAGAAATCAAATGATACAATTCATGAAATAAAGTGAATATTTGCCGTGCAAAAGACATCGAATTGTTAATAACGATTACCGGAAAACGGTTATCTTTTACGCAAAGACCAGAAATAGCGTTATCCCTGAAAGAGTCTTTAAATACATAGATGCCGATATCGTAGAATTTTTCACGGTAAATTTCAAAAACAACTTTTGTGCTTTTTCTCGCTTTTTGTGCTGCAACCGGAAACTCCAATTTTTTTCTAAAGAACTCACATAAGGCATCCACGCTATCAGGAAATTCGTCCCGATGCATAAAAATACTATCTCGCTCTCCATAAAGTTCTATCAAACTAAGTTGATAAACCTTTGCTTTTTCAAGCTGCAGGATAACATTTCGGCTCAATCTATTGACAACAGCATCCGGAAGAGTTCTCAAATCTCCCTTTGGTGAGGCAATTTTAGGAGGAACGGGGAAAAAGAACAGTGCACTCGGTTTATGAAAGACATCACTTATTTTCTTTAGTTTTGCATATGTTGGGTAGTCCGTACCCGCTTCCCAATCCTTATATTTTTCTAAGTCCACTCCAATTTTCTGGGCGGCTTCTTCGGAACTCATGTTATAGTATTCCCGTGCCCATTGGATGATTTTTCCGTTGACGCCAGATAGCGTTTCCGCCATAACTGCCACCTCCTATCTATTATATATTTTATATTACTCGAAAGTCTCAATTTGTCTTATTTTTTGCTCAAGCACGCAGTCAGAAACTACTTGTGTACATTCATCAATATCTTTTCGGATATCCCTCGACCAGAAGTGAACTGGAATCCAATCCATTGAGATAAGTTCTTCGTCTACGCGACTATCTCTAGCTATGTTCTCTTCGATTTTCTGAATCCAATACTCCCGGTTCCGTTTGATTTTGCTTTTCTTTTCGTCCCACTTATAGCCATGCCAAAATTCGCCGTCAACAAATATAGCTATCTTGTACTTCGTGATAGCTATATCAGGCGAACCCGGTAGCCCTTTATAGTTAAGACGATAGCGATAGCCTTTATGCCATAATGCTTTGGCGAGAGTCACTTCTTCACGGCCTTTTTTCAGTTTTACATGTGACATGCGGCGAGAAGTCACTGCGTCCGTGTCATAAGATTTTGGATGTTTCATGGCTGTGCCGACCTAAGATTTAATTCCTCAACAACAGCTTTTCCCTTCAGCCAAATACACTGCGGTATCATGCGAATGCCGTTGACGCATTCTGTCTTATTTTTTAACGAAGAATCTTCGCCACTACCTCTAATAAAAACCGTATTTTGTGCTGCTTTTATGAAGTTTGGTGCGGAACTGACCTCACCATTTTTGTTGTACTGTGTTAAACCATTCTTTTTCCTCTGTACAACATCAACAAGAGTCCTGTTGAAGATTTTAGAGCGCGTATCTTCCCAGCAGGCTCTTGCATACGTATTGATAAATTCGTCCGAAAATACCAGTCTCTTAAATCCCAAGAACTGGTTCATGACAAGCGGATGCTTAATTTCAACTCTTTTACCTGTAACCAAATCATGAGTATATGCTTTGGCAGGTTCTTTAAACAAAATGCAGAGGAATTCGTTTCCTGTAAAATACTCATACAGTTCAGAATCCTCGAATTCAAATGGCCGCACCGTGCCGTCTTCATCTGTATAGATGGTTCGTGTTATTTCGTGGAAATCAATTTGGAACAGCTTCATGTCTTCGGTCCGTCCACCCGCAGGCGTGATGGTGATAGTTTTGGCTTTTAGCCCAAACTTTTGAAACAGTTCTACGCTATTCAACTTCTTAGATTGACCACCGAACATTTTTACAATGATTTGTTCCCCGATTCCTTTGTTTTCGATTCCGTCCCCAGTGATTCGAGGGATTCCAAAAGCATCAGCAAGTTCGCCAATTGTCCAGCCAGCATATTCGCGCTGAAGTTGAGTACACTTTACATCAACATCGGAAATGGTTGTATACCGTCCGGGAAGTTGTTCCATTGCATAGCCAAAATGATTTGCGACCATTGCATTTACAACCGGTTTCTTCAGACGGAATCTTGGCGGGAACTTGGGAACAAGCTCTACGTAAGTTAAAACTCGTCTCAAATCACCGTGCTTATCTATGTATTCTTGTTTTACTGCCGCTTTCCATTCTCGTGTCATCGGACCGGGATGGTTCGCAACGATACTCTCGCACAGGTCATGCACATATTCCCAGTCTTTTTTCAAAGTAATTACATCGTCATGATTGAATTCATGAAACTCATAGCCCTTAACCGGAAAGGGTGCGTACCCTGCCGCGGGAACAACTTCATTCGCCAAATAATGATAGTAAACAATCAATAGATGCTGGACTTTTTTCCAAAAATGAGATTCATAAAAAGTTTGGTTGGCCAAATCATAAACGCCGACCGCTGTTATAGACATTGGCTCTTTAGCTATAAAGTGCTTTCCGCCTTCATTGCTGGTGCGCATTCCAGTTGATTTTAATTCAGTCGGAGTACGAGTGCCGTCATCTATAACTATTAAATCTGGCTTTTGTTCACTATCTGGAGGATATCGGAGAACGCACTGTTCTATAATCGTGCCTGCAACACCTTTCTGCAAGTTGAAGTCTTGAACATGTTCAAAAATACCAAGATTATCAATTTCGCCAAGCGTTTTTCCCAATATCCCATCGAAGCGATGAATCAAATCCTCTTTTGAATATATGTGTTCAACTCTTTCAGGCAATTAAAACACCTCCTAGATTTTATCAAGGCTCTTGCTCGACAATATTATCCAAAACTTCTCCCATTCGCGTAATCATCGGAACGACCAGAGCGTTTCCCATGCAAAAGAATCTCATTCTCTGTGGCATACCAGTATTAGTCCAATCATCATCGAACCCCTGTAGTCTTTCAGCTTCAACTGGTGTAAGCGTCCGAAGTTTTCCTGTCCCAGGATCAGTCACTATATGCGTACTTCGATTCAGAGTGGATTCGCTAGTGAGCATTGTGCGACCAGGCCTATCCCAAGGGTCCGGGAAAGCGATTGGTCCTTCAGAAAAAACGTATTCATGTCCGTTCGCGGATTTTCGCGGAATTTTTTTTGGTCCCTTTAGATAAATCCACTTTGCCATTCTTTTATCATCAGTAATATAGAAAGATTCATCTACTCCATGCTCAAGAATTTCACCAAGAAGAATAGGTTCTTCTTCAATTTCGCTTACAGGAGCAGTGTAAATTGTTCCTTCATGCATATAACCAGCGCTATCGAAAAGAAATGCAAAGCTATCAGATGTTTCAACAACATCCTTGGGTAGGGATGCCGTTTTCAATTTAACTGCATCACGCACAGGAAAAGCTCTTGGCATTAAACCAGTTTTAGTGATAAGCCGTGCCGGATTCTCAGCGTCCATCCTCTTGCCATATTTTGTAGAATTTTTATATGCAAAAATAAATGTTCTGCGCCGCCGCTGTGCAGCTCCATAAATTGCAGCATTTACAACACGCCACTCAACAGAGTAATCTAAATCGTTCAAACAAGATAAAATAATACCAAAATCGCGTCCCCGTTGATTCGCAGGAGACTTTAACAAACGATCAACATTTTCAAAAATGCAAAACGGTGCATTTTTTGCAATGAGAATATCCCGAATCTGCCACCAAAGGACACCCTTCTTACCTTCTATTCCTTTTGAAGAAGCTAAAGTGTGGGCAACACTATAATCTTGACAAGGGAATCCGCCAACAAGGAGTGTATGAAAAGGAATAGCATTTTTATTCACGGTGCTAATATCATCACCCGTGTGCAATTCGCCTTTCAAATCAGCGCACTCACCAAAATGCCTAACATAACAGTCATGTGCCCACTGCTTACGTGCCCCCGGCTCCCACTGAGAGAACCATGTTGTTTTCCATCCTGTATTTAATCTATCAAAACCAAGACGAAATCCTCCAACGCCAGCAAACAGCTCGCAAATCGTTTTTTCCATAAGTCGCTTAAGTCCTCCCTGATACTTTCGTATCATCACGCTTAATTAGAAACTAGCCTAGGATAATACCTATTAGCACCATCAGACGATGGATCGATGGCTAGAATCTATCTTAGTCTATCATATATCAAGACTTTTTTCAAATAAGGGGCGGTCAGTTAACCAGCCTCATTACAACAAGTTGTCGGTTTTGTACGAGAGATAACATTGTTAGTTAAGGCGATGCATTGGACAAGCTTTCTTTTTAATGATTTGAACCCATTGGCGATTCCCAGCCATACGCCCATTGGTCTTTTCAATAATCAGCAGTGGGTCAAAAAAAGGAACGTCCATCTCCCGGAGAATATCCTTCAAACCGGCTCGGCTGGCGGGCAGGCATCTTTCTTTCAAGAATTCCTCGAAATCTGCCCAGGACGGATTTTCTACAACGCCAAACGCCCGCAAAGGGATTCGGTCGGTGTAGTTCTTCATGCGGACGATTTCGTGCTTGAAATCAATGTCGATGACCGTACATAGCTGCTGACCATTCATGAAGTTCATCCGCATGGTGAAATCCGGGTCCTTGCTGAAATGCTCGGCGTTATAGATATACTTATATATGGTCTGGCGCGACACGCCGAACTGTTTTGCTATCCCGGTGTTGCCGATGCCTTTTCTATGCAGTTCCAAAACCTCTACGGTCTGGTCGGGGGTAAGCTGCGCCTTGCGACCCGCATTGCGCGGATTTGGATTATTGATTTTCAGCATCTTTGCAAGTTCTCGCAGTTCATCCAAATCAGCTGTGCCAAAAATTTCTTTTATTTGCTTTTGGTAATCGCTCGTCATACAGTATCCCTCCCAAGTCGTTTTCTACTATTACTATATCGTGATTTCGGGGAAACGTCAACAAATTAAAATATTTACACACAAGATGCGGCAGTTCTATCTCAGCTATCCAATTTTCCAGACAGTGTCTGGAAAATTGAATTGGTCGCATTACTGCGAGTTACTGTCCATCTCCGATAAGAAAAAGCGCAGCTTCTATGAAAAGGAATCAGTCAACGTCGGATGGTCTGTCCGTGAGATGAAGCGGCAGATTGATAGTTCTCTGTTTGAGCGTCTGCTTCTGTCCCGCGGTGATGCCAACAAGGAGCAGGTTTTGGCGCTGGCGGCAATTTTCGTACTGCGCAGGAAAGCCAATCGCAAGTAAAAAAATTGGTACCGGCCTATATCAGCGCACGGAAACCATATCCATAGGATTCACACGCACGCCATTCTGCATTACCTCAAAATGCAGGTGGTTGCCGGTGCTGTCACCGGTACTGCCTACATAACCTATAACCTGCCCTGCCGTTACCGCTTCGCCTGCGGTAACGGCAGTTTGCGTCATATGGGCGTACCGCGTGGACAGGCCCGCGCCGTTATCCAGCAACACCTGATTGCCGTAGCTGTCGTTCCAGCCGCTGACCAGCACCGTGCCGCTGTGGGCAGCCAAAATGGGTGTTCCCTCCGGCGCGGGAATATCCGTGCCGCGATGCCCGGCATTGCGGGCAATTTCTATACTTACATTGGTGGGGTTGTCCAGCTTTCGACGGCGCGTAGCCAGCCCTCGTGCTGCGATTCGTTCCGCAGCCAGACAGTATCGCTCATCGCTGTCCGGCTGTGCAGCCTCAACCCGTGTTGCCATTGTGCCCTCGTACTGGAGCAGCGCTCTGCGGATGACATCTACATCGAACTGCCGGGTCGAATTCCCCTACACCAAAGCTGTACAAATGATAAAGCATGGCGGGTTTGTAATGTTCTTGTCACAGAGCTCAACGGGTGGGCTCTCAGTTCTAAATGGAGCAAAAACCATTCGTGCAACTCACCGACCGCAGTATTATTTTGAGCATATGGTCGAATACGCGAATCAGATACTTGCATGGTTTTCTCCTTACTGGGATAAGATGAAACAGATTTCGGATGGTCTGAAAGAACTTATTCCCACTTCAGAAGTAGCATCATCCTTTCGGGTTTGATTTTATATACTCAATTATCTCATATGAGCGATATTTTGTGTGTAGCGGATTGTACTCTACAGTAGCAAGTTGTACGCGCCGAACCGCTACACAGCCCCAAAAACGCCCCAAACGGCGGTTCTCTCTTGCAGCTGGTATCCGTGTGCGATATGCTGTAGCCGCCCCACATGGGGCGAATTTGGGCGGTTTGTGGGAGTGAATCACGTACAGATTCACTATCTTTAGTTAACTCGTAAAAGTGAATCAATGTTGATTCACTTTTACAAAATCGCGCCTTATCTTTGCACGCAAGGCGTCAAATCAAGGGCGGTCCCCTCGGCCAATGCAGAATCAGCTTATGCTCCTGCGCGCTTCTGACCGCATGGTTTTTTCAGAATGTACTGAATGACGTTGATTTTTGGAACTTTGTAGGCATTGCCCAGCCGGATATAGCTGATTTCCCCATCCTCCAGCAAGTCATACACTGCGTGGCGGCTGATTCCCAGCATTGTCTGCAAATCCTTTGCCGTCACAATGTCGGGATACTCCGTAAACACGAGCTTATACATTTCTCTGATTTCTTTACAATCCATTCAATCACCGTCCTTATGCTGTTCACTTCGCAAATTTGCGATGTATTGTCTCTATGAAATACACCGCATTTTTGTTAATGTCAATAACTTTCACAAAATTGTTACCTTTTTCTTGCTTTTTACCTCTCGTATGCTATAATCAAAGAAAATCCTATAGCGAGTGTGAACGGTATGAACATCGGCGAAAAAATCAAACGTGTCCGCAAGCACCGTAAAATAACGCAAAAGGAGCTTGGCGAATTGGTGGGCCTCAGTGCCAACCGCATTGCGCAGTACGAAATGAGCTATCGTGTACCAAAAAAGCCCCTGCTCAATCAGATGGCAGAGGCTTTGCATATTTCTCCGATGGCTTTTTCCGAGGGCGGCAACGGCCCGGCCAGCGATATTCTGGAGCAGCTTTTCTGGCTGGACGAGGAACAGCCCGGCGTCATCCGGCTGGTTTCCACCGAGCGCGGCACAGCGCGGTATAATGCCAACCCTAACTTTGCACTGCACTATGATGACAACGATAACTGGCCGCCACGCTCCCCAGTGGCTATGTGGTTCGATGATACGATCTTGGATGATTTCCTAAAGGATTGGGCTGCGGTTCAGAAGAAGTTGTATGTAGGGGAGATTACACAGGCAGAGTATTTTGCGTGGAAGATTATGTGGCCAGATTGTGATGATCTACACATATAAAAAAGTTTTTCTATCTACAAACATTTTTTCTGTCACAAAAAACATAGTACTCATAGGGTTGTGTACACAAACGGAGGCCTTTAAATGAGTTTGGGTTTATATGTTTCCAGCTTCTACTTTTTCCAATCAGGCAAGAATAGCTGTTATTTAGGGCTGAACACCCCTGTTCAATACAATGATACGCAATACTCCCAGGCAATAGATTTTTTTGAAGCCTTTTTTGCTGTTCGCCGCACAATGGAAACGCTTGAATCCGAAAAGAAGTTGTATTACATTGAAACAAATCCCAATTGGCGCGGAGAAACCGAAAAATTTTCTTACATTGCTGCTTGCATACATTCGGGGAATTATGGGATAGAAAGCGACATATACGATGCAACATCTCACGAACGAGTTGGTTCAATTGAAAAGAATCAAGCAGGAATGGTTCCTTTCTTTGTATTTGTTGCTATTCCCAAAAAAGAGACGTCAACGGAACCCATTAACAAGGGCTTAATCCTTTTCCAATCCATGGGGATATACGGTGCCAAATCTATTACCTGTAAAATGATAAACGAGTTTGCGAAAGATAAAATGAACGCAACTTTTCACACGTGCAATGTATCTCCCAGTGAATTTCTAAACGCCTTTTTTGATTTAGGTACACTCAAACGGTTGAAATTGACCCGTAATCGCACCTCAGAAGACAACAGCGACCAATTGAGCGGGATTTCTTACGCCAAGGAAGAGCGAGTCTTGTCCTCCTTTCTCGGAAAAGCAGCCAATACTTTTATTGAGCGTTTAATCCATTTCGGTTTAGACAAGTCTGCGATTTTTGAATTAGAAAACGGCATATCTTACGACAATGTTACTGCAACAATAGACATCGGAGATGGTAAAGAAAGAACGGTTAATCTGCATAAATACGATAATCTGAGCATTCTTGAATACATACCCAGCCAATACGAAAAAGAGAACGGTCATGCTGACGAGAATACCATCATTTCGTACTTATGTGCACGCGCGACAGAATACATTGAAAAAATGGATATGACTATTCATGTGATATCAAGACGCTAACGGAGGAGCTATCATGATCGAAACACATTTTTGTGGTGCCTTGATTCTTGCAATCACATTCTTACTGATTATACGCTATTCTTTGCGAAAGAAAAATTCTTTTCTGAACATCCGTGAAATTGTCTGTGATTACTGGAAAATGCTTTCTTCTTTACGCCATCGCGTAATTTTTATGGCAACACCAATTAGCTTTGGAATTGGTCTGACGTTAATTTCCCCAATTCGCACGAGTGTTCTGGAAACGGTATGTACGGCAATTTCAATTTTGCTGGGGTTATTATTTGCCACATTAGGTGCAATCGCCAGTGGAAATGAGAAAAAGAAAAAGGGTTATCCTGCTTACGGTACAGTGTTCAATGAGACAATCAACACCATACTATATTTATCTTGCTTGTCCATTACGGATTTAGTAGTTCTTTTTATGGGACTAGCACTTGTGCCTCTATATGGAGCTTTGCAGCGAAACTGTATTGCTATACTACATTTTATCGGCAGCGTTACAGTATACTCTTTAACATTTTCGATTTTTTTGAATTGCTTGATTGTAATCAAGCGAATAGCGCGATTACTTACAATAGGGTAAACTATACTTTTTGAAGCGGCGTTTGAAGGACGCGCCGATTATTTATTCTCACGAGGATATTGAACAAGTGGTTGGGCTACTGGAGCCGTTCACAGAGGTTTCTCAAGAAGAAAAACAACAGCATATTGAGGATTTACAGACCAAGTGTCCATACTGTGGTAAGCCATTGGTTCTGCGCAATGGAAAATACGGTCAGTTTTGGGGATGCAGTGCCTATCCCAAATGCCGTTTTACACGCAAGGCTGAATAGCCTATCTATCTGTTGCACAAGAGGATTCAGCTTTTATAATCTGCACCCATTGATGGTCCCCAGCCATACGCCCATTGGTCTTTTCAATAATCAGCAGCGGATCATAGAAAGGAACATCCATCTCCCGGAGTATGTCTTTCAAACCGGCTCGGCTGGCGGGGAGGCATCTTTCTTTCAAAAATTCCTCAAAATCTGCCCAGGACGGATTTTCTACAACGCCAAACGCCCGCAAAGGGATTCGGTCGGTGTAGTTCTTCATGCGGACAACTTCGTGCTTGAAATCAATGTCGATGACCGTACATAGCTGCTTACCGTTCATGAAATTCATCCGCATGGTGAAATCCGGGTCCGTGCTGAAATGCTCGGCGTTATAGATATACTTATATATGGTCTGGCGCGACACACCGAACTGTTTTGCAATCTCAGTGTTGCCGATGCCTTTTCTATGCAGTTCCAAAACCTCTACGGTCTGGTCGGGGGTAAGCTGCGCCCTGCGACCCGCATTGCGCGGATTTGGATGATTGATTTTCAGCATCTTTGCAAGTTCTCGCAGTTCATCCAAATCAGCTGTGCCAAAAATTTCTTTTATTTGCTTTTGGTAATCGCTCGTCATACAGTATCCCTCCCAAGTCGTTTTCTACTATTACTATATCGTGATTTCGGGGAAACGTCAACAAATTAAAATATTTACACACAAGATGCGGCAGTTCTATCTCAGCTATCCAATTTTCCAGACAGTGTCTGGAAAATTGAATTGGTCGCATTACTGCGAGTTACTGTCCATCTCCGATAAGAAAAAGCGCAGCTTCTATGAAAAGGAAGCAGTCAACGCCGGATGGTCTGTCCGTGAGATGAAGCGGCAGATTGATAGTTCTCTGTTTGAGCGTCTGCTCCTATCCCGCGGTGATGCCAACAAGGAGCAGGTTTTGGCGCTGGCTGAAAAGGGCGTAGACTACGCCAAGCCGGAGGACATCATCAAAGACCCGTATGTGTTTGAATTTTTAGGTCTGCCGGAGGAGAAGCCGTTCCTTGAAAGCGACTTGGAAGCGGCACTGGTGCGGCAAATCGAAGATTTCCTGCTGGAACTCGGTCGGGGCTTTATGTTTGTCGGCACACAGCAGCGGGTCACTGTGAATAACACCCACTACTATGTGGACATGGTGTTCTACAACAAGATTTTGCACGCCTATGTGCTGATCGAGTTGAAAACCACCAAACTCACGCCCGAAGCTGCCGGGCAGATCAATATGTATCTGAACTACTATGCCGCAGAGGTCAACGACCCGGAAGACAATCCGCCCATCGGCATCATCCTCTGCACCGATAAGGACAGTGTAGCGCCTGAGTATGCGCTGGGCGGCTTGTCTAATCAAATTTTTGCTTCTCGGTATGTCCTGTATATGCCGAATAAGGAGCAGCTTATCAAGCAGGTGGAGGAAGTCTTAAAGCGCTAGCACTCCCATGAGGGTGACTAAGCGCGTCATCTGGCTTTGCGTGAGCTGCTAATTTCCTTGATGGCTGCATCGAGGGCAATGCCTTGCCGATTGAAATACTGCGCATATAGCTGCCGCTTTTGCCAAGGGCAAGGCTCATTTTATGTTCAGAAACATGAAGGCGATGGCGCAGCTGCGTGATGCGCTTACGGACAAAACTCTCGTATTCGGCTACCTGTAGCAAGCAGGTACACCCTTTCCCATTTATACTATACTATGTAAATATTGTAATATAAATTGCGGTAGAGCGTTCAGCATTGTGATATCAGTTTTTGCAGCATCGCCAATATATTGACGATAAAATAATGAATTTTGAAAAAAGTTTTTTCAACCGCGGTGTTTCAGATAGGGAGCAGTCTGGGAAAGCGGCTGTATCCCACCCGGTCGCTGATCTCATAAATCTTCAGGTCGGTGCGGGCCAGCAGTTCCTGGGCATAGCGCAGCCGCAGGTTGTTCAGGTAGCTGATAAAGGTGCAGCCGCACCGGCGGGTGAACTGGGTGCTCAGGTACTTCTTGTTCAGGCCTACCTGGTCGGCCACGGCCTTTAAGGTCAGGTTGTGGTCGGTGAAGTTGTCCTCCAGAAAGATCTGGGCCCAGCGGATGGGGTCCGGGGTCTGGCTGCGGCTGCGGTGCTGCAGCCGTTCCCGCTCCTTGCGCAGCAGGTTGCGCAGCCAGACACTGCGCTCCCAGGGGGTACCCAGGGCTTGTACCACCGCTTCACAGCCGGCGGTGTTCTCCGCGTCCAGGCCGCATTTGCGCTGGGCCTCGGTGATCTGGGTCAGCAGCACCAGCATCAGCTGGGTCTGAGCCGGGCCGTCCAGCGGTTCCCGAGTGCGGAAAAGGCTTCCTTCTCCGCTTCATAGTCCTCGTCCCGCTGGGCGCCCAGGGCGTTCACCAACGGCGCACACACAGGGGCTCTGTCCAGGCAGGCCCGGGCCAGGGGGTCGTACCGGCTCTGGGTGCAGACCGCTCCCGGTCCTTGCAGCACCGCCAGCCGCACCATCACCCCGCACAGGGCGCAGGCGTCGGCCACCCCTGCTTTGGTGACCAGGTCGCTCACCGCCGCTGAAACGCTCAGGTTCATGTAATCCCGCCATACCGCTTGGATCTGCTGCACTACCGACAGCATGGTGTTGTGGTAGCGGGCTTTGTCCCGAACCTGCCACAGCAGCTCGTACTGGCCGGGTCCGGCAGCCCGCAGGGTGGCCCGACCTGCCACCCGGGGGATCTGGCGTACCAGTTCCAGCATGGGCTTGTCCAGGCGGTTTTTCAGGTCGCCCCCGAACCGGTCGGACTGCCGGGCCATGTCGTCCACCGCAAATACCGCCACCCCGTAACTGCCCGGGGCCAGCTGGGGCCCGGCGGCGGGGGCCGCTGCGGTGCCGCCGTCGGCAAAGATGCGGCGGCGCAGCTCGGTGAGCATGGCGGTCAGGCTGGCGGTGTCCAGGTTGCCTTTCAGCAGGTAGTCATGGGCTCCCAGGCGGAAGGCCTCCCGCACCAGCTCGTATTCGTCATAGCCCGAAAGTACCACCGTCACCGGCAAAAGGGCGCTTTGCCGCAGGCGGCGGATCAACCCCAGCCCATCCAGCAGGGGCATTTTCATATCGGTGATCAGCAGGTCCACGGTGGTGCGCTGTAACAGTTCCAGCACCTGCAGCCCGTTGGTGCAGTCCCACACCAGGGTGTAGCCCAAGGCTTCCCAGTCCACCATGGTGCGCAAAGCCGCCCGCAGCAGGGCATCGTCATCGGCAATCAGGGTTCGGATCATGGGACAGTTCCTCCTTCGTTGTCTGGGGCGCTACCGCCTGCCAGGGTAGGCGGATCGTTATCCGAGTGCCCTGGCCGGGCACACTCTCTATCAACAGGTTGCTTTCGCCGCCAAAATGCAGCCGCAGCCGTGCCAGCACGTTTTTCAGCCCGATGCCGTGGCCGGTATCCGCCCCCAGGGGACGGCCCCGCAGTACCGCATCCACCTGCTCCGGCGTCATGCCGCAGCCGTTGTCCTCCACTTCCAGGCAAAGGAAATCCCCCTGCCGGGCCGCCTGGATCACCAGCTGGCCCAGCTCGTCCCCCATGTCCGCAAAGCCATGGTCCAGGGCGTTCTCCACAATGGGCTGCAGGGTCAGCCGGGGCAGGCGGCAGCTGCGGCAATCTTCGGCCACATCGTAGCGCACCTCAAAGCCGTCTGCATAGCGGATGCGCATGATGTACAGGTAGCTGTCCAGCATCTGCAATTCCTCGTCCACCGTGTAAAAGCTGGTGCTGCTGCGGAAAGAGCAGGATACGATATTGCCCAACGCCTGGGCCATACGGCGGGTGCCGTCGTACCCCGACATCTGGGCCATGAAGCGGATGGAGTTGAGGGTGTTCACAATGAAATGGGGGTTGATCTGACTTTGCAGGACCTGCATCTCGGCCTGATGCTTGCGCTTCTGGGCTTCCTCGTTGATGGCCAGCATGTTTTTCAGGCTCAGGACCATCTGGTTGAAGGAGGAAGTCAGCCGCTGCAGCTCATGGTGACCCGAGGGCTGCAGCTGTACGGCCAGGTCGTTGGCGGCCACCCGGTCCATGGCCCCGGCCGGCTCCTGCACCGGCATGACGATGGCGTCCAGGAAGTACCGGGAGAACAGGAAGAAGAGCAGCAGCAGGCTGAACACCACCCCCACCAGCAGTGCGCCGATACCCAGGATGCGGTCCATGACAAGCCCTTCGTCCACAAAGGTGGCGATGCGCCAACCCGCAAAGGGCACCTGCCGCAGGATGAACAGATAGTTGCGGGTCCGCCCGTCGGGGTCCAGGGCCGCCCGCCGGTTGAAGGTGCCGTTGGGTAGCTGCGCGCCGTTCTCTCCAAGCCAGGCAAGCAGTTCTTCCCGGCCCATATCCCCGAACAGGACCTGGCCTTCCTCGTCCAGCAGCAGGGTAGTGCCCATGCCGGGGTCGGAGCGAGACCGCAGCGGCACCTCGCTTACCTGGGAGGTGGTAAAGTACGCCACCATCTCGATGCGGCCGCTGCGGTCGGTGGTATAGTTGGGAGCCATGGCCGTCACCAGCACCAGCTGACCGCCTTTCTGGGCGTTGGCGGTCAGATCGGTCTTGCTGGTGTCGTAGCCGCCTATGGTCACCCGGTTGGGATTGTCCAGGGCGGTGCGGTACCAGCCTTCGGCGCGCAGGGCGTCGTCCGGCAGGGTGGTGGACTCCTTCACCGGCACGGTACCCCCGCCTTTCATGAAAAAGAGCCCGGCCAGAATGTTCTGAGACGGCACCATGGCCGTGTTGAAACTCCGTTCCAGCTCTTTAGCGGCCAGATATTGCTGGCTGCTGCCGCTGCTGGAATAGACCCGGTTGGCCACGTCCAGGAACTCGCCGTCGTTTACATAGACAAAATGGGACAGCTGCAGCGACGCGGATTTGATATCGGTGTTCAGGGTGGTGGCCACCGTTTCCTGAAACGCCGAGATGGTATCCACCGCGGAGGTGCGCATCACCTGGTACAGGATCACCGCCGCCGCGGCAAACACCACAATCAGCAGTACCACTACCAGCAGCGAAAACATGCGGTAAAAGACCTTTTTCAGCGGGTATTGGCTGTCGCTCAGTTTCACGGCCGTTCAGCTCCCTTTTGTGCACTTTGAGCCCAGTATAGCAGACCCGCCGCCCAAAGAAAAGCACCCCCGCATCCATTGAGGCAGAAAAACCGGGCGGGGCGCACGGTGTGGTGCGCCCCGCCCGGACAAAGCCCGCCCTCACAGGGGAGAGGTATGCTCGTTGCGGTATTCTTTAGGGGTGACCCCCACCAGTTTCTTGAACTGGCGGGAAAAATACTTTTCGTCCTGAAACCCCACCATCTCGGACACCTGGTACACCTTGTACTGGGGGTCGGCCAGCAGCCGCTTGGCGGTCTCGATCTGGCGGTCCAGCAGATATTTCATGAACCCTACGCCCATCTCCTCCTTGAAGCGAATGGACAGATAGTTGGGGGTGACGCAAAGTTCGGCGGCCAGGGCTGTCAGGTTGAACCGGGGGTCCCGGTAATGCTTTTCGATCAGGTCCAGGCTGGCGGCAATGAGCTTGCTTTGGGCCAGCGGTGCCTGGGCGCATTTGTGGGCACATTCCGCGGCCACGGTATCCCGCATGCAGGCGCACATGGCCTCGGTGTCGGCGCAGCGGCGCAGGGCGTGCACCGGGTCCTCCCCCTCGCCGGAAAGGATGCCCTCGGAGATGAGCAGCATCAGCAGATTGGTGCAGAACCGCTGGGCCGAGGCCAGGTGGTGGGGTTCCGCCCGGACCACCTGCTCCACGCAGGCCCACTGGGCCAGGGCTTCCTGGGTTTCCCCGTGCTTGACACAGTGCACAAAGCGGTGCCGGTCATAGCCGCCGCTGCGCAGGTCCTGCAAAAAGCTGCGGTAGGTGTGCACGGGGATGTCGGCGCCGCCGTCCTCCTCGGCCCTGCGGTGGGCAGGGCGCAGGTCCAGTTCGCCCCGCAGCTTGTGCAGCAGGGCGGTCAGGGCGTCGGTGTCCACCGGTTTCAGGATATATTCCCGCACCACATTCAGGCGCACCGCCCGCTGGGCGTAGGAAAAATCGTTGTAGCTGGAAATCAGGATCACCTGGGGAGAAAGCCCCAGTTCCAACAGGTCCTCGATCAGGTCAAAGCCGGTCTTGGAACGCATGCAGATGTCGGTGATCAGGATATCCGGCGCCCGGCGCCGGGCAATCTCCAGGGCGCTCTCGGCGCCGTCGGCTACCCCGATCACCTCCATGTCCAGGGTGGCCCAGTCCAGGTGACGGCGCAGTCCTTCCCGGATGAGCATCTCATCGTCCACGATCAAAACGGAATAGGGCATGGGTCTTTACTCCTTCAGTCTGGGGGTAGTCAGGCGGTCGGGGGCGGTATAACGGCGGGGAATGCGGATGCTCGCCGTCAGGAAGCCCCCCTCCATCCGGTATTCTAGGGCGGCTTCCCGGGCGTAGGCGATCTCCAGCCGGGTGCGGATGCTCTGGATGCCGTAGCTGCGGGCGGGGGCGCCCGCCTCCTGCCGCAGTCGCTGCTGTACCTGGGCCAGGGCGTCATCGGGGGCGTTGTTGGCCACTTCCAGCACCAGGTCCCCCGCCCGGGCAAACACCCGCACCAGCAGCAGGTTGCCCTCGGCCGGGGCGTCGGACCGGTTGAAGGCGTGCAGAATGGCGTTTTCCACCAAGGGTTGCAGCAGCATCTTGATGACGGTGTCCTGCAAAAGGGATTCGTCCACTTCCTCATGGACCTGGAACAGCCCGCAGAACCGCACTTTCTGGATGTTCAGGTAGCTGCGCATGTGGGTCAGTTCCTGTTCCACCGTCAGTTCCGGCTGGCCGTTGTTCAGCGAGGTGCGCAGCAGGGTGGACAGGCTGGTCACCAGCTGGGAGATCTGTTCCACATGGTAGTCCTTGGCCAGCCAGTTGATGGAATCCAGCGTGTTGTACAAAAAGTGGGTGTTGATCTGGCTTTGCAGGGCGTTGAGTTCGCTCTGTTTCTGGTTCAGGCGGGTGACGTAATTTTCCTCGATCAGCTGGTTGATCATCTGGATCATGTAGTTGAAACTGTCGTACAGTTCCCCCACCTCACCCTTTTCCCGGGTGTGGACGGTGATGTCCAGATCGCCGTTTTTCACGTTTTTCATGGTCTCGGACAGCTGCACCACCGGGCGCATCACCGACCCGGTGACCACAAAGGTGAGCAGCATGCCCACCAGCAGCGCCGCCCCGGCGGACAAAAACAGGATGCTGCAGGATTGCAGGTAGGTGGTGTGCACTTCCTCCAGGGATTTCAGCCCCACCAGATAGTAGTCGGTGGTGGAAAGCCGCCGGGCAAACAGGCAGGCGTCGCCGTCTGGCTGTATATAGAAGCCGCCCGAAGCGCTCAGCTGCCGCAGGGTATCGGTATCGGGCAGGCCCCGGATGGAATAATACCCGATGAACTCTTCGGTGGCTATATTGTAGAGGGCGGCTTCCATGCCTGCCTCGTTGCGCAGATTGTGCAGAACGCTCTGGGTCAGGTGCTCATAGTTGAACTCCACCGATATGGTGCCCAGAATGTTGGAAAAATCCCGGTTGTCGTAGATGATCTTGGAGGCCCGGATGTATTCATAGTTGCCGTCGTAGTAGGTATCCCACAAAAAACGGCCGTCCAGGGACTCCAGGGTCTGGATCCATTCCGAACGGGGATCGTAAGGAGCGGGGGATTCCTCCAGCCCCAGGGTGTCGTATACGGGCAGATAGGACCCGTCCGGGGTGCGGGCGGTGATCTCGACCAGCAAGGGCAGGGTGCCCAGGGTCACGCTGTTGAAGGACAGCAGAGAGGTAAGGGCTTCGTCCCGCAACAGGGCCTGCTCGGCGTCGCCCTGGGCGGCGCCGGTGCCGTAGGCGGCCAGCAGTTCCTGCAAATGCTGGCTGGAGGCCAGATTCAGTATGTGGCTGTGGGCAAAGCCCATGGCGTCGGATAACTCGGTGGACCAGCGCTGCATTATTTGGGAGGAGGTTTCAATCAGGTTGCCTTGAACCATGCTGTAAACGGTGCGCAGCACAAACACAAAGATGACAGCGCAGAACGCCAGCAGGATGGAAAAATAAGAAAGCAGCATTTTGCGCCGCATGACGTCCCCTCCTTCAGGTCCGAATCTAACAAGGTTCGCCACCCAGTGTAACATACTTCGCGGGGTGTTGCAACGAAAAAACACAGAAAATTGTGCAATAATATCAAAATAAACAGCAAAACAAGAAAAAGAACATGAAAAATAGCGAAGAAAGAGAAATAGTCCACCATATCGTATTTTTGTTATCTTGTAAAAAAAGCGGCACAATGGTAGACTGAAGACAACGAAAGTGCACAGCGCCTTTACGGCAGCACGAGAAGAAACGCACTTGAAAAAAGGAGCAAAGCAGTATGAAAAAAAGCAGTATGAAAAAGTCAATCGCATTGGGCCTGGCTCTGGCCATGGGCACCTCCCTGCTGACCGCTTGCGGCGGTTCGGCAACCACCAGCAGTTCCGAGCAGACATCTTCCGCCAACGCCAGTTCCGAGATCGCTTCCACCGAGACCAGCGGTGACACCATCCGCATCGGCGGCATCACGGCAGTCACCGGCGACAAGGCCGAGATGGGTGAGAGCTTCTGGCGTTCCTGGGAGCTAGCCATCGAAAAGGTCAACGAGAACGGCGGCGTCCTGGGCAAGAAGGTAGAGCTGGTCCTGGAAGACTCCAAAGGCGAACCCAAGGAAGCGGTGGAGCTGGCCAAGAAGATGGGCGATGATGAGAGTATCGTTGGCGTGCTTGGCCCCATGACCAGTTCCGAAGCCATCGCCTGTGCGCCTGTTTTTGAGGAGTACACCATGGTGGAGCTTTCCCCCTGCGCTTCCAACAACCAGTACGCCCCCATGAGTGACTACGCTTTCACGGTGGCCGGCAAGATGGAAGCCGAGCAGCCCTACCTGGTGGAGCGCGGCGCCTATGAATACCTGAACGCCAAGTCCATCGGCGTCATCTGGGTCAACGATGACTGGGGCGCTTCCGCCTTTGAGTCCACCAAGGAAGGCTGCGAGGAATACGGCATCGAGATCACCGATGACGAGAGCTTTGTTTCTGGAGAAAAGGATTTCACCGCCATCCTGACCAAGATCCGCCAGACCAACCCCGAGTATCTGATGTTGGTAACGCAGGCCGCCGACGGTGCCCTGATCCTGAAACAGCTGGAGGCCATGGGTTGGGATATCCCGGTCATCGGCGCCGGCGCCATGTACTCCGACCAGGTGATTCTCCTTGCAGGTGAAGCAGCAGAAGGTTTAGTGATTTCGGCTGGATTTTTCCTCAGCGAAGAAGATGAAATCGCGTGGGACTACGCAACTAAATTCTACGAAGGCGCCGGGTTCTATCCTACCACTCATGGCCCTCTGTCCTACGACGCTGCGCTGCTTCTCTGCGCCGCCATTGAGAAAGCCGGCACCACCGACCGTCAGGCCGTGCGCGATGCCCTGGCCGGCATCACCGACGCCGACGTGCAGGCTCTGTGGGGCGATGTGCTCCTGGCCGGTCCCTACGAGTTCACCGAGGATGAGGACATTATCCGCGCCTACTGCCTGCTGAAAATTGTCGACGGCAAGTGGACCAAAGTCAGCGACTACTCCAAGTGCAGCAAGTTTGAATGATCGCTGTGTGCTGACACGGTAAAACGGAGGCCCCGTTTTCCCTCTCTCGGGGTGAACGGGGCCTCTTTTTTTGCCCCGCATCGCAGCCTACCCAAAGGAGGTATTCCCATGTATGTGCTCCAGCAGCTTATCAACGGCCTGTCCCAGGGCAGCATCTACGCCCTGATGGCCATTGGTTATACGCTGATCGTCGGCGTCGTCGGGCTCATCACCTTTGCCTACGGCGAAATGGTCATGATCGGCGCCATGAGCGCTTATCTGTTCTACACCTATGTTACGCCCAACTTCTTCCTGGGCTTGTTGGTAGCCTTCATATCTTCCGGTATTGCCGGTATCTTCATCCACAAGGTTGCCTACGAGCGCTTCCTGGACGCGCCCAAAAGCATCGCCCTGCTGTGCACGGTGGGCTGCTCCCTGCTCATCAAGAACCTGGCCCAGATCGCCTTCGGCTCCCAGGGCAACGCCATGCCCCCCGCCTTTGAAACCAAGCCCTTCTATCTCTTCGGTACCGATCTGTACATTACCACCATCCACATGGTGGTAATCGCCATCGTGGTGGTGCTGGCCATCGGCCTGAGCCTGTTTTTGTACAAGACCCGCGTGGGCCTGATGCTCCGCGCCGTCAGCCAGGATAAAATGGCGGCCAGCCTGGTGGCCATCAACGTCAAGAAAGTCACCCTCATCGGCAACATCGTGGGTACCGGCCTGGGCGGCATCGCCGGTCTGCTGTACGGCACCTACCTGACCAATGTGTCCACCGTGTTCGGCACCGTGGTCGGCCTCAAGGCCATTTCCGCCTGCGTGCTGGGCGGCATGACCAACATCCCCGGCGCCGCTTTGGGTGCCCTGCTCATCGGCATTCTGGAAAACTTCGGCATCGCCCTGTTCACCTCCAGCTACCGGGATATCATCGGCTTCCTGGTGGTGTTCATCGCACTGTCGTTCCGCCCCGAGGGTCTGTTCGTGTTCGACTTTACCAAGGGCTTCAAACGGAAGGGAGGCAAATGACCTATGACCAACCTCATTACCAAGGCCAAAGACTTCTACACCGGCCATAAAAAGCTGGTGGTCGTCCTCGGCATCCTGTTCCTGATCCTGCTGCCCCAGCTCACCACCAGCAACTACGTCCGGGGCGTTCTGGCCCGCATCATCGTGTACGCCACCATCGCCAGCGGCCTGAACATCATCAACGGCTATTCCGGCCAGAGCTGCCTGGGCATCGTGGGCTTTACCTGCATCGGCGCCTACAGCGGCGCCCTGATGAGCACCGAACTGGGCATGACTTTCCTGCCCAGCCTGCTGTGCACCATTGTTCTGTGCGCCATTGCCGGTTTCATCGTATCCATCCCCACCCTCAAACTCAACGGCATGTTCCTGTCCATCATCACCCTGGGCTTCTCGGAAATGATGCGCCTGACCGCCCTCAACTGGCAGGACCTGACCAACGGCCCCCTGGGCATCAAAGGCATCCCCACCATTACCATCTTCGGCTTCAAGGTGGAATCCGGCGCTCCCTTCTACTACCTGGCGCTGGTGGTGCTGCTGCTGGTGGTGTTCATTCTCAACCGGCTGCTCAACTCCCGCATCGGCCGTGCCTGGATCTCCATCCGCGAGGACCAGGACGCCGCCCGTTCCCTGGGTGTCAAGGTTTCCCACTACCGCTGCATCAACTTTATGACTGGTGCCATCATCTGCGGCACCATGGGCGTGTTCCTGGCCCACTACTACCGCTACGTCAGCCCCGACATGTTCACCCTGGACGAAGGTTTCAGCGTGCTGTCCATGTGCGTGGTGGGCGGTTCCGGCACCCTGCTGGGCCCCATCGTGGGCGCGTTCGTCATCAACGGCATCACCGAGGGATTTCGCTTCGCCTCCGAATGGCGTATGGTCATGTACGCCCTGCTCATCATCGTGATGATGTGGGTACGGCCCCAGGGCCTGTTCGGCGCCAAGGACAGCGTCATCGCGGGCAATATCTCCCTCCCGCTGCCGGCGTTCTTGCGCAAAAAGGAAAAGCCCCAGTCAAAGGAGGCGCAGTGATATGGCAGTCATTCTGGAAAGCAAGGCCGTCTGCAAATACTTCGGCGGCCTGAAAGCCGTCAACAACGTGGACATGAAGGTTGAACAGGGCCAGATCTTCGGCATCATCGGCCCCAACGGCGCCGGCAAGACCACCTTTTTCAATCTCTGCTCCGGCACTTACAAGGTGACCTCCGGCCAGATCCTGTTTGACGGGCGGGACATCACCAACCTCCCCCCCGAGGAAGTGGCCAAGCTGGGCATCGTGCGTACCTTCCAGAACATCAAGCTGTTCAAGTACCTTTCGGTGCTGGAAAACGTGAAGGTGGGCTGCCACATCCATACCAGGACCAATGTGCTGGACGCCTTGCTGCACACCCCCCGCTACCGCCAGGACGAGGAATATGCCACCCAGCAGGCCGCCAAGGTGCTGGAGGAAGTGGGCCTGACCGAATACAAGGACTGGAAAGCGGGCAACCTGCCCTACGGCCTGCAGCGCAAGGTGGAGATTGCCCGGGCGCTGGCCGCCAACCCCAAGATCCTGCTGCTGGACGAACCGGCCGCCGGCATGAACCCGGCCGAGACCTGGAGCCTGCTGGAATTTATCCAGCGCATCAACAAGAGCGGCCACACCATCGTGGTCATCGAGCATGATATGAAGTTCGTCATGAACCTGTGCGATTACATCATGGTCCTCAGCTTCGGCGAAAAAATCTGCGAAGGCACCCCTGACGTGGTGAAAAACGACAAGAAGGTGCAGGAAGCGTACTTTGGACGGGGTACCATCCAGAAGTCCAACGAGCGCTGAGAGAGGAGAGAACGACAATGTCCGAAACGATGCTCAAGATCGACAATCTGGTGGTGGACTACGGCCATGTCCATGCCATCCGGGATATCAGCCTGGAAGTGGACCGCAACGAGATCGTCTGCCTGATCGGTTCCAACGGTGCGGGCAAGACCTCTACCCTGAGCGCCATCAGCAACATTACCAAAAAGACCTCCGGCCGCATCACCTTCAAGGGGCAGGACATCACCCACATGAACGCCCCCGATATCGTGCGGCTGGGCATCAGCCATGTGCCCGAAGGACGCCACGTTTTCCCCAAGATGACCGTGGGCGAAAACCTGATCCTGGGCACCATGGCCCTGCGCAAGGTTTCCCGCAAGTACATCGACGAGCGGCGGGAGCAGATGTATGACCTGTTCCCCCGGCTGAAAGAACGCATCAACCAGAACGCGGGCACCATGTCCGGCGGCGAGCAGCAGATGCTGGCCATCGCCCGGGGCCTGATGTACGACCCCGAACTCATCATGCTGGACGAACCCTCCCTGGGCCTGGCGCCCATCGTGGTGGAGGAGATCTTTGAACTGATCTGCACCATCCAGAAACAGGGCAAGACGGTACTGCTCATCGAGCAGAACGCCAACATGGCCCTGCAGATCGCCGACCGCGCCTATCTGCTGGAAAACGGCGTCATCGTCAAGAGCGGCACCGGCAAGGAACTGCACAGCGACGACAGCATCCGCAAGGCATACCTGGGCGGTTGAGAAAGGCGGCGTACCATGGACGCAACACAGTACAAACAGGCGATTTTGCAAACGCTGGACGCCATCGGCGGCGAGGTCACGGCCTGCGCCGATGCCATCCACGGCTATGCGGAACTGAGCGGTGAGGAACACCGTTCCGCCGCCGCCCTGGAAGAGTTGCTGGAACACCACGGCTTTGCGGTGGAACGGGGCCTCAAGGACCTGCCCACGGCCTTCCGTGCGGTGTACGGCAGCGGGCCGGTGCGCATCGGCTTTATGTGTGAGTACGACGCTCTGGCCGGTCTGCAGCAGGACGATGTGCCCTGCCAGCAGGGCAACGGCACCCCCGGCCACGGTTGCGGCCACAACCTGCTGGGGGCGGGCAGCGCCGCCGCGGGCATCGCTCTGGCCCGGCTGGTAGACCAGGAGTTGCCCGCCACCGTGGTAGTCTACGGCACCCCCGCCGAGGAGACCCTGGCCGGCAAGACCATTATGGTGAACAACGGCTGTTTCCGGGATGTGGATGTGGTGCTGGGCTGGCACCCCCACAACCACAGCGAACCGGGCGAGATCAAGCACAAGGCGGCCGCCGCCTTTACCATGGCCTTCCACGGGCGGGCGGCCCACGCCTGCAACTGCCCCGAAAACGGGCGTAGCGCCCTGGATGCCGCCGAACTTACCAACATCGGCGTCAACTATCTGCGGGAACATGTGGACCGGGACTGCTATATGCACTACTGCTACCTCAACGGCGGCGAGCGGCCCAACATCGTGCCAGATTACGCCAAGCTGTGGTACATGGTGCGGGCCTATACCTATGCCCAGATGAAAGAGGTGGAACAACGGGTCAAGCGCATCGCAGAGGGGGCGTGCCTGATGACCGATACCACCGTGGAATTTGAGACTCTGGGCGATACCCACGACAACCGGCTGAACTTTACCCTCAGCCGCATCGTGTGGGAGGCCATGGAGGCGGTGGGCGCGCCCTGCTTTACCGAGGAAGAGACCGCCTACGCCCGGCAGATCGCCCAACATGCGGGGGTGCCCGGCTTTACCGGCGATTTTGACACCCGCATCGTTTCGGCGGACCGCACCATCAAGATCGACAACGGTTCCACCGACCTGGCGGATGTCAGCCAGGTGGTGCCCACCATCAATATGTTTGCCGCCTGCTTTGCGGCCAACACCCCCATGCACACCTGGGCGGTAACGGCCCAGGCCTGCCGTCCGTCGGCCCATCGGGGCATGCGGTTCGCGGCGGCGTCCCTGGCACTGGCCGGGGCGCGGCTGGCGTCGGACCCCGAAAGCCTGGCCGCGGTGCGGGCGGAATTTGAAAAGGAGAGGTGACACTGGCTATGACCTGTCAGCAACGGATCGAAACCTGGCTGGAAGAACACGGCCCGGAATTTGCCGCCTGTGCCGATACCATCCACGGTATGGCGGAACTCAGCGGCGAGGAACACCGTTCCGCCGCCGTGCTGGAGGACCTGTTGGAACGGCACGGCTTTACGGTGGAACGGGGGCTGAAAGACCAGCCCACGGCCTTCCGGGCAGTGTATGGCAACGGGCCGGTGCGCATCGGCTTTATGTGCGAATATGACGCCCTGGCCAGCCTGCAGCAGGACGATGTACCCTATCAGCAGGGCAACGGCGGTCCCGGCCACGGCTGCGGCCACAACCTGCTGGGCGCGGGCAGCGCCGCCGCAGGCATCGCCCTGGCCCAGCTGGTGGATGAAGGCCTGCCCGCCACGGTGGTGGTCTACGGCACCCCCGCCGAGGAGACCCTGGCCGGCAAGACCATCATGATCGAGAACGGCTATTTCCGGGATGTGGATGTCTGCCTGGCCTGGCATCCCCTGGACCACAATGACCCCGGCGAGGTAAAGTTCAAGGCCGCCGAGGCTCTGACCTTCACCTTCCACGGGCGGGCGGCCCACGCCTGCAACTGCCCCGAAAACGGGCGCAGCGCCCTGGATGCCGCCGAACTTACCAACATCGGCGTCAACTACCTGCGGGAACATGTGGACAAAGACTGCTACATGCACTATTGCTATACCCACGGGGGCGAGCGGCCCAATATCGTGCCGGATTACGCCCAGCTGTGGTATATGGTGCGGGCCTACACCTTTGCCCAGATGAAGGAACTGGAAGCCCGGGTACGCCGGGTGGCCGAAGGTGCCTGTCTGATGACCGACACCACGGTGGAAGTGAAGATCCTGGGTGAAAACCACGACAGCAAGCTGAATTTCACCCTGGCGGCCCTGGCCCACGACTGCATGGAAGCCATCGGCGCGCCCCGCTTTACCGAAGAGGAAAAAGCCTACGCCCGCCAGGTGGCCCAGGCTGTGGGCCTGCCCGGGGTGGAAGGGGAACTGGACGAGAGCATCCTGCCGGTGGACGGCACCATCAAGAAGGACAACGGTTCCAGCGATGTGGCGGACGTAAGCCAGATCGTGCCGGTGGTCAACATCAACACCGCCTGCTACGGTCGCAAAACGCCCAACCACAGTTGGGCGGTCACGGTGCAGGCCGACAAACCGGCGGCCCACCGGGGCATGCTGTTCGCGGCCAAGACCCTGGCCCTGATGGGCACCCGGCTGGCCACCGAACCGACGCTGCTGGCGGCGGTCCGGGCGGAATTTGAACAAGCGGAGTAAACGGAAATGCTACAAGAACAAGTATATACCGTATACGGCGAGCTGCTGCGGGGGGAACTGATCACCGCCATGGGCTGTACCGAGCCCATCGCCATCGCCTATGCGGGCGCTTTGGCCCGCCAGATCCTGGGCCGGGAGCCGGATACCCTGCAGCTGGCCTGCAGCGGCAATATCGTCAAGAACGTCAAGGGCGTCACGGTCCCCAATTCCGGCGGACGCCGCGGCATTGAGATCGCCGCCCTGCTGGGCGTCTGCGGGGGCGATGCCACCCGCCGTCTGGCGGTGCTGGAAAGCGTCACCGATGCCACCCGTGCCCGGGCGGTGGAACTGCTGGAAGCGGGTATCTGCACCACCAGCCTTATCGAAGGCACCGACAACCTGGTAGTCCAGGTGACGGCCCGGGCGGGGGCGGACGAAGCCTTTGTGGAGATCCGTACCACCCACACCAATGTGACCCGCATGGAGCACAACGGCGAAAATCTGATGGAAGGGGAGTGCGCCCGGCAGGTGTGCGCCCCTGCACCGGACAAAAGCCTTTTGAATGTGCGGGACATCCTTACCTATGGCGAAACGGTGGACCTGGACACCATCCGGGATGTGTTGGAAAACCAGATCACCTGTAACCGGGCCATCTCGGACACCGGTCTGGCCGGGCACTACGGCGCCGAGGTGGGCGCCACCCTGCGGGGCATGTTCCAGGAAGGCCCCTTTGAGATGCGGGCCGCCGCCGCGGCTGCCGCGGGCAGTGATGCCCGTATGAACGGCTGCCCCCTGCCGGTGGTCATCAACTCGGGCAGTGGCAACCAGGGGCTTACCATCACCATGCCGGTGCTGCTCTACGCCGAGGAAAACCAGGTGGACCACGACAGCCTGCTGCGGGCCCTGGCCATCGCCAACCTGATGAGCATTCACCAGAAACGGTTCATCGGCAGCCTGTCCGCCTACTGCGGTGCCACCAGCGCTGCCTGCGCGGCAGCGGTGGGCATCTGCTGGCTCCAGGGCGGCAGCTATGAGCAGATCTGCGGCGTTATCACCAACACTCTGGCCACTCTGGGCGGCATGTGGTGCGATGGCGCCAAGTCCAGCTGCGCCTCCAAGATCGCGGCGGCGGTGTACACCGGCCTGCTCAGCGTACGCATGAGCATGAACGGCCACCGCTTTGAACAGGGCGAGGGCATCGTCACCGCCAGCGTGGAAAAAACGATCCAGGACGTGGGCCACATCGCCCGGGAAGGCATGCGGGAAGCGGACCTGGAGATCCTGCGCCTGATGCTGAAAAACTGATACTTTGCCATTAACTCGGTCTGACCAGTAGAGCCTTCCTGAACTGCACAGCAGCCTGGAACGCTTGAACAAAGCTCTGCCATCGGATGCCATAGCTGTTTGCAAACTCAAAGACTTTGATGGCGGCAGCCTTGTGCAGAAAGTCAAGCATGCGCATTACAAAAAGGGAAGGACCTGTTCCTCACAGATTCTTCCCTTTTATTTTTTATACCCTGTTTACTTCTTGATCTCCGACGTCTCCACGATGAACTTTACGCTGCCAGTATCTCCGTTGTGCAAGCCGCTGAAGGTCTGGTAGTTTTTGCCCGCCTGCTGGACGGCTTTCAGGCGGCGGACTACGTTGCGCAGGCCGCCGCCCAGGTCGTCGGAAAGGTCGTCGGTGTTTTTATCGCTGAACTCCTGCACGCCGTCGTGGAGTTCTGCTGCACCATCGTGGAGTTCAGCCAGGCCCTCGTACATGGCGTCGCTGGCGTCGTCCAGCTTGGCGCTGCCTTCGGCCAGGGCGTCGGCCCCTTGGCTGACCTGGCCAACCGCTTTTACGTAGGTGTCGGCACCGCGGGCCAGCTCGGCACTGCCGCTGGCAAGCTGGTCCAGGCCGGTCTGCAGCTGGCTGATGCCGCTGCCAAGCTGGCCCATGAGGACCCCGGAGACCGTACCGGCCACGCCCTGCACCATGGCAGGGGTGTCGTTTTGCAGTGCTTTGCCCATGGCCACGCCTACTGCGCCCAGTACAGCCTGCTGCTGCTCCCCGGTAAGGCCAGCCGCCGTCAGGGCGGCCAGCAGGTCCGCATCGGTCACGGTATCCGTTACCACGGTCGTGCCATAATTGGAAATTACCGGCGCCAGCTGCTCGTTCAGCTGGGCCATCATCGCGTCATTGCTGCCCGTATCGCCGGAGGTCATCCCACCGACGGCTCCGCTGACCGCACTCAAACCGTCCCGCAGGGCGTTGGCACCGTCCACCAGGGCCGTTCCGCTGTCATACAGTTGGGTCAGGCCGTCGGCCAGGGCTTCGGCGCCCTCGTTCAGGCCCTGCGCGCCGTCGGCGTACTCGTGGAAGCCATCGTACAGTGCCTGCACGCCGTCGGCCAAAGCGCCGGTACCGTCCGCCAGTTCGTCGGCGGCGTCGGTCAGGTCGTCCAGCGTGTCGCTCAAATCGTCCAGGTTGGACAGGTCGCCGGTGTCCAGATCATCCAGCGCTGAGGGAGTCAGGATCGTGGCCGTAAAGTCCAGCGAGAAGTCGGTCACATCGGCGCTCATTTCAAAATAAGCGGGGATCTCGGTGTCCTCCAGCGGCTCAAACTCGGTCAGGCACAGGCTGTCCGCCAGGCCTGGTATCGCGGTGCCCAGCACGGCCGTTGTGCCGTCCAGCTCCATAACCTTGCCGTTGTCGGCCTCAATATTAGAGAACTTGTCCCCGTCCAAAATCACCGCTGTGATGGCCGTAAACGGCACGCAGACCGTGTACTCCTGCCCATTCACCGTGACGGTCTCGCGGGTGTGGTTGGTGTAGTCAAAGCGGATGCGCACCCGGCCGCTCTGCCCGGCCAGGTCGGCGGGGGCGGTTTCCACGCCGTTTAAGTAGTAGGTCACCCGGGTGGTCACCGGCAGGGTGGCGTCGGACTTGCCCTCGTAGGTGATGGCATTACCGCTGTTCTCCCAGGTCAGGGCGTTGTCGGCGCCGGTGGTGTACGCCTCATCACCCTCTTTGTTGATGATGTCCCGCAGGGCGGCCACGTCTTCAATCGTCGCGCCGTCGCGGGCCTTCAGCACAGCTTCCACCGTGGTCTCGGTCACGGTGCCGTCGGCGTCGGCCTTGGCGTAGACGGTCTCGGCCTTATCCACGCCGCCGGGCGTGGTCTTGGGGGCAGAGGTCTGCGCCGTGGTCTCGGTCACGGCAGCAGGGGCGTCCGCCGAGGTGGTTTCCGCCGTGCCGGCCGCCTGGCCGCAGGCCGAAAGCAGCAGCGCCGCAGACAAAAGTATCGGTATCGTTTTTTTCATATCCCATCACTCCACATTCTTCAGCGCTTCGTCCATCGGCACGCGGATGATGCGGCGGTACTCCAGTACCGCCACCACCGCGTAGGTAGCCAGGCCCGCCGCCAGCATGCGCGGGTACAGCGTGGGCGAGACCCACATCTCGATCCAGCCGGTCATGCTTTCCATCATGACAGCGCGGAAAAGGAACTTCATCACGTATACTTCGATCGGCAGGCTGATGACCAAGCACAGCACGACCACCACCGTGGTGGACAGCAGATACAGCCGGGCAATCTCGCTGCCGTTGTAGCCTAAAATTTTCGTCATCGAGATGGATTGGGCGTTCTTCTCGATGATCATTTTGCTTAGCAGGTAGACGACCACGAAGAAGATCATCACGGCAAAGCCGTTGACCAGCCCCATGGAGGCCCCCATCGAGACCATCAGCTGGCGGGAAACTTTCGTCAGCTGGTCCAGGTCGATGACCGAGCCGACGTATTCATCCTTGATCTCGGTCAGCGGTGCGTCGGAGAAATAGCCGCCGTAGTAGCCGTCGCCCAGGTCGAACACTTCGTTCAGCTTTTCCCGGGGCATAAAAACGGCCAGCGCACCCATGTAATCATACACGCCGTCCACCGTAAAGGTATAGGTCGTATCTTCGTACTTTTCCCGCAGGGTAATCGTGTCCCCTGCGCCCAGTTCGTACTTGTCGGCGTAGGCCGAGGACAGGTAGACGCCATCCCCCGGCAGCTGCACGTAACGGCTGTCCGGCTCTACACCGTACAGCAGCACGCTCTCGCTTTTGGCCGCGCCGCCCTCGTCGGTGCCCAGGGTCTGCAGGCTGTAGGCGCTGAACTTTTCGGCGTTGTTTTCCTCGGCATCGGTCTCCATGCGGAACTGCAGCATCGAGAGCAGGGCATTCAGCTTGCGGTCCTCGTCCATGGCGCTGTAGGGGATCTGCAGCATCGTCTGGGTGTTGCTCAGCATGTTGTCCGCGATCGTATCACTGTAATGGTTCAGCGCATCGGGCAGGATCATGCCAAAACTGAGCAGCAGATTGGCGAACAGCACGCCCACAAACAGCACCACATAACTGCCCAGGTTTTGCAAAATCACGCGGGTGCGGAACCGTCCAAAAAACGGCAGTGCCGACGGCAGGGGCAGGGCATGCTTGCGGTTAGCGTGGCGGCTGAGGTCATGCCGCAAAAATTGCAGCGGCGAGATGCGCATCGTGCGGGAAAGCACCAGCCAGTTGATGAAGATCATCAACGCCACCGGGATGACTGTCGTCATCCAGAACGCATCGGCGTTCCAGCGTGTGACATAGGTGGGCAAGCTGTAACTGCCATAGTACATGTCGACGCAGACGTTTTTGAGCACCGTGTACCCCAGTACATTGCCCACCGCCGCGCTGATAAGGGTGACCACCACCGGCATGGCCATGTAGTGGCGCACCAGCTCGCCCCGGCTGTAGCCGGAGGCCCGCAGCGTGCCGATGACGCCCGCCTCTTTGGCGATGGTATTGGACGTAGTAACGGCAAACACAAAGGCCATAATGGCAATGACGATGTAGAGCAACACGGCAATCATGGCGCGGTCGCTGCCCAGGTCGTCACCGGTAAAGATGATGGCCTGGTTCTCATACTCGGGCACAAAATCCTGCAGGGACGCCGTTTTGTTGACGACTTTCATAAAGTCGGTGGCTGCGTCCTTCTCGGCGCGGTCGTCCGCCGGGGCGGTGTCGTACTGCCAGGCGTAGTTCCAGGTCTGTTGTTCTGGCAGGGCATCGAACGCCTCCTGCGTGACGATGGCCACACCGAACTTGATGGCGTCGAACATTGTGTCCGTATTATCCTTAAACAGGCAGCTGTAATCCGGCAGGGCCACATAGCCGGTGACGGTCCAGGTCTGGCCGTTTGTGTCGGTCACGGTATCGCCCACCGCGATACCGTTGTTCTCGGCATACATGCGGTCCAGGCCCATCTCACTGGGGGCGGCAGGCATGGCACCCTGCATCAGGCAGACGGTGTTGACCTGGGTGCGGTCCGGGTAGATGCGCAGCGTGCTGCTGTTTTCCATGGAGGTCTCACGGTAGTGCAGGTCGTACAGGGTCACACCTGCGCCGGTGATCGCCTTAAGCTGGGCGCGGTTGAGCTGCTTTTCCACGCGGAAGTGGCCATCCTCGATATTGTATTTCTCAAAGCCTTCGTTGTAGGCGGCGATCATGCTGGAGCCGGCCACAAGGAAGCCCGACACAAAGCCGATGGTGGCGATGAGCAGAATGGCGATGACGGCGTACTTGCCCATCTCGCTGCGCAGTTCGCGCAGCATGCGTTTGTTTAAAGGGTTCTTCACGCGCAAGCCCCCTTTACCATTCCAGGTCCTGCGCGGGGACCTTGACCGCATTGGTCTCGTTGCTGCGGATGGCGCCGTCGCGCAGACGCACCACGCGGTCGGCCATCAGGCGGATGGCGTCGTTGTGGGTGACCATGATGACGGTGTTGCCGTACTTCTGGTTGACGGTCTCTATGAGCTTCAGTATCTCCTTGCCGGTCTTGTAATCCAGCGCGCCGGTGGGCTCATCGCAAAGCAGGATGTCCGGATTCTTAACGATGGCACGGCCAATGGAGGTGCGTTGCTGCTGGCCGCCGGAAAGCTGGTTGGGCAGTTTTCCGCGGTGATCCCACAGGCCCAGCAGGTGGAGCAGCTCGTCCACATCCAGCGGGCGGCGGGAGAGGTAAGCGCCCACCTCGATGTTTTCCCGCACGGTCAGGTTAGGGATGAGGTTGTACATCTGGAAAATGTAGCCCAGATGGCGGCGGCGGTAGAGGGTCAGGGCCTTCTCGTTCATATCGGCCATACGCTCGCCGTCGATGAGAATGTCGCCGGAGTCGGCGCGGTCGATGCCGCCCAGGATGTTGAGCAGCGTGGACTTGCCGGAGCCGGACGGCCCCAGCAGCACGCAGAATTCGCCTTTTTCCACGGCCAGGTCGATGCCTTTCAGCACCTGGACCCGGTTTTCACCGCTGCCAAAGGACTTTTTGATCTGATTCAGTTCAAGAAACACAGGAATGCTCCTCTTTTAGTTAGTCGATTGTAATTAGTCTACGCTAACAGTATAAAACGGAAGCCCCAATGTGTCAATATTTTCGTAAGTTTTCGGTGCATTTTAGCGGCAAAATGCCATTATAAAAGGCCCTGCCGCAAGGTGGGCAGGGCCGATAAGGCACATATTAAAAGCAGAAATCAAGCGTAATGATACCGATTCCGGTTCTTGACCAGCAGCGCCGCCGAAACGAGCAACGCCGCAGCCTCGGCAAAAACCAGGGCATACCAGATGCCGTCAATGTCCAGCACCATGGGCAGCACCAGCACCGCAAACACCTGAAACACCAGCGTGCGCAGGAAGGAGATCGCCGCCGAGATGGCACCGTTGTTCAACGCCGTAAAGAACGCCGAGGAGAAAATGTTGAAGCCGCACAGCGGGAAGGAGAACGCGTACAGCTTCAGCGCATGCTCGGTTAGCTCCATCAGGCCGGTGTCGTAGCCGACGAACGTCTTCGCCAAAGGCGTGGCCATCAGCTGGGCACTGGCAAACATCGCCACACCGGCAATCGCCAGCATCGTAATGCTCTTGCGGAACAAGTTCTTCAATTCATCGTGGTTTTCAGCACCATAATGGTAGCTGATGATGGGCGCACAGCCCTGGGCATAGCCGATGAACACCGCTGCAAAGATAAAGCCCACGTACATCAACACGCCGTAGGCCGCCACGCCGTCGGCGCCGATGAGCTTCATCAGCTGCAGGTTGTACAGCGCACTGACCAGCGAGGCCGACAAGTTGGTCATCAGCTCGCTGGAACCGTTGGCGCAGGCCTTGCCCAGCGCTTTGGCGCTGAACTTGGGCCGTACAAAGTGCAGCAGGCTGGAGTTTTTGCGGTTGAAAAAGTAGAACATAGGGCCGATGCCGCCCACCATCTGGCTGATGACGGTAGCCGACGCCGCGCCAACGATGCCGCCGCGCAGCACACCCACCAGCAGAAAGTCCAGTACGATGTTGGTCAGGCCCGCCAGCACAGTGAAGGCCAGGCCCAGCTTCGGCTTTTCGGAGGTGATGAAAAAGCTCTGGAAAAAGAACTGCATCATAAAGGCTGTCTGGAACACCAGCAGGATGCGGCCGTACATCAGGCAGTTCGGCAGCAGTTCCGGCGTAGCGCCCAGCAGCTGGGCGGCAGGCTCCAGCAGGAACCAGCCAATGATGGTGGAGACAATGCCCATCACGATCGTGGAGGCAGCCAGCATCGAGAACAGGTTGTCCGCCTGCTTTTTATCGCCAGTGCCCAGTGTCATGGCGACCAGCGCGCTGCCGCCGGTGCCTACCATGAAGCCCAGGCAGCCAAACGCCTGCAGGAACGGGTAGATCAGGTTCAAAGCAGAAAATGCCGTTTTACCGGCAAAATTCGAGACAAAAAAGCCATCCACCACGCAGTACACCGAGGTGAAGATCATCATGATAATGGGCGATGCCACAAAACGCAGCAGGCGGCCGGTGGTAAAATGGTCAGATAACTGGATACGATCTTTGCTCATAGGTTCTCCGTTTTATGTCCATCTGTTTTTTCTTTTAACTGTGTAAATTCTTCCCGCAATTTCTGCAGGTATCCCTGCCGGATGGCAAGGTCTGTTTCCATGCGCTCCAGCCCCATGCGGCATATGGCTGCCGCCTCCGCCCGGACAACCCGCGCTATGGTTTTTTCGGCCAAGGCGCGGCCCGCTTCGGTCAGGTTCAGGTTCTTGGCACGCTTGCCGCCGGGGGTCGGGGTCAGCACCAGCAGCCCCTGTTCCACCATGCTGCGCACCGCCGAGTTGAGGGTCTGCTTGGGCAGGCACCATTCGGCGCACATCTGCACCTGTGTAAGCGGGGCGGCACTGCTGTACAGCGCATACAGAATCCAGAATGCGGTATCCGACAGGCCGAACTGCACCGCCGCCGCGTGATATAATGCGTTTGTTTCGTTATACTGTCGGTTTTCCTGTTCAATCAGGCTTTTGGCAGACAGTGCAGCGTTCTCTTCCAAGGCGGGTTGTCTCCTCTCAAAACAGCAATAATCCGAAATCGGACTCTGCTATTATAGTCCGATTTCGGATTACTGTCAAGCGGTATTTTGCTTTATTCCACAAGGTTGACCAGCTTTTCGCCGCGGGCGAAGGCACGGGCATTTTCCATGGTTGTGATGGCAATGCTTTGCAGGGCGGTGCGGGTAAAAAAAGCCTGGTGGCTGGTGATGACCACATTAGGAAAGCTGAGCAGTACCGGCACCACCACGCTGCGCAGCACGTCGTCGGAGTAATCCTCAAAAATTTGGTTGTCCTCGGTCTCGTAGACATCTAGCCCCACCCCGGCAAATTTGCGCTGGCGCAGCGCATCGATCAGCGCGTGGGTATCGATCAGCCCGCCCCGGCTGGTGTTGACTAAAATAGCGCTGTCCCGCATCATTTTGATGGCATCGGCGTCAATCATGTGGTGGGTCTCCGGCGTCAGCGGGCAGTGCAGGCTGACGAGGTCCGCCGTGCGCAGCAGTTCCTCCAGCCCGACGTACCGCACCAGGCCCTCCAGCGCAGGGTTGCGGTACTGGTCATAGGCCAGCACGGTCATACCGAAGCCGCAGCAGATGCGGGCCATGGCCGCGCCGATGCGCCCGGTGCCCACGATGCCAGCGGCGGAGCCGTACAGCGTGTGACCCAGCAGGCCGTCCAGCGCAAAGTTATTGTTGCGCACCTTGATGTAGGCTTTGCAGATGCGGCGGTTGGCGGCCATGGCCAGCGCCATGGCGTGTTCGGCCACGGCCTCGGGGCTGTAACCGGGCACTCGCAGCACTGTGATGCCGCAGCGCTTGGCGGCGTCCAGGTCCACGTTATTGAACCCGGCGCAGCGAAGCAGCAGCAGTTTTACCCCGACGGCAGCCAGCGTTTCCAGCACCGGGGCCGAGCCGTCGGCGTTGACAAACGCGCACACCGCCTCGCCCCCGGCCGCCAAGGGTGCGGTGTCCTTGTCCAGATTAGCTGCCAAAAAGCGTATATCGCACCCATATTCAGGATCGGCAGCCAGTACGTCAAAGTATAAATGGTCATAGTCTCTCGTGCCATAAAATGTAATTTTCATAGAAAAATCCCCCTGGGGTAAGTATGCGCAGGTCGTACTTTTCTTATAAGAAAAGTACGCAAAAGAATTTTAAGATCACTGCGTGAGCAAGGGGGATAGGAGCGAAAAGTTCCTTATGGCATAAATAGGGGATACAATAAAAGGGCCCCCTCGCAGAGGGGGGCTTACTATCACACCTGCTTAATTTCAACACAAACAATTTCCGTGCGGCCCTGGGTGCGGAATTTGTAGCCCCAGGTGCCGGTGCCGCCGCTTACGATGGCAGTGCAGGTATCGGTGATCTTCTTTTGGCCGTAGTTGCGCTCGTTTTTGGCGACCATGCCCACCGCACCGGCAGGCCAGACCTGCCCGCCGTGAGTGTGGCCGCTTAAAATCAGATCCGCACCGGCAGCTGCGGCATTCTTAAAGTCCCGCGGCTCGTGGTCCAGCCAGACAGTATAGCGGTCGTCCGGCCCGCCGGGAATCAACTGGGCGGCAGTAAAACGCTGGCCATTCGTATACAAATAGTCTTTGCGGCCCACGATGCGTACGCCGCAGGGCAGCATAACGCCGGTATCTTCCAGCAGGCGCACGCCCGCTTTGGCCAAGCCCTGCTCCAAGTCCGCACGGCCGAAGCTTGGCTCCCGCCAATGGTGGAACAGGTCGTGATTGCCCAGCACGTAGTATTTGCCCAGAGGCGCGTCGATCTCGCCGAACAGGCTGCAGAATGCTTCCAGTTCCTCCGGCGCGGTGAATTCGTCGAAAATATCGCCGGTCAACACCAGCAGGTCGGGGCGGCAGGCGGCAATTTTCTCCCGCAGTTCGGGGATGCGGGTGTGATCCATGGCTGCGCAGGCGCGGGGGTGGACATCGCTGATCTGCACGATGCGCAAAGCGCCATGGGGCAATTTTTTATGCGTAGTTATATTATATTTTGTGGTACACAGTTTCAGGGCGCGGCGGCGGCCCCACCACATGATGAAAGCCGTCAGCAGCCATGGTGTTATGCCGTCCAGCCAGAAAATGCGCCAAACGAATTGCGGCGTACCACCCACCCGGCGCATGAGCAGCGCGATGCCGGTACCGATGCAGTAAAAAGTGACCAGGTGCCCGGTGAACACGATGCCCAGGCCCAGCGGGTCGCGGCTGATGTAGGCCAGCAGCAGCATAAGCAGCAGCGGCAGGCCGTAATACAACACCGGCCATGCGCTGACCAGCTGCAAGGGCGGCAGCTGCAAAAAGTTTACATACAGCAGCACATCCAGCGCCGCCTGGCCAATACGCGGCAGGACGAATTGAAAGAAAGGATGATACATGGTGGATACCAGCTTTTGTGTATTTCTATTGTAGGGGCAAAAGGCTCCCCGTGCGCGCAGCGGGTGAGGGGGGACTTTAGCAGCGGGCGGCACACGGGCCACCCCTCAGTCACCTTCGGTGACAACTCCCCTCAAGGGAAGCCTTATGCTCTACTTATTAGTATACCATTATATCCCCCAAATGTGACGAAATATTGAAAGCTTCTTTGCTTACTTTCTTTGAAAAGAAAGTAAGGCCCCGTACCTTTTAACAGTACGGGGCCTTACCCTATGCGTTATAAATTACTTCTCTTTGCCCATGATGGCGGCATCGATGGCACGGGCGGCTTCCTTGCCGGCGCCCATGGCCAGGATGACGGTGGCAGCGCCGGTAACGGCATCGCCGCCAGCGTAGACCATCGGGCGGCTGGTCAGGCCGTCAGGGCCGTTGGTGATCAGGCAACCGTGCTTGTCGGCGTCCAGACCCGGCGTGGTGGAGCGGATCAGCGGGTTGGGGCTGGTGCCCAGGGCCATGATCATGGTGTCCACATCCAGGACAAACTCACTGCCCTCTTTCACGATGGGACGGCGGCGGCCGGAAGCATCCGGCTCGCCCAGCTCCATCTCCACGCAGGTCATACCCTTGACCCAGCCGTTCTCGTCGCCCAGCACCTCGGTGGGGTTGGTCAGCGTCTTAAAGATGATGCCTTCCTCCTCGGCGTGCTCGACCTCCTCCTTACGGGCAGGCAGCTCAGCCATGCCGCGGCGGTAGACGATGTAAACATTCTCGGCGCCCAGGCGCTTGGCGCAGCGGGCGGCGTCCATGGCAACGTTGCCGCCGCCGACAACGGCGACAGACTTGGACTTCATGATGGGCGTGCGGGAATCTTCCTTGTAAGCCTTCATCAGGTTCACGCGGGTCAGGTACTCGTTGGCGGAGTAAACGCCGTTCAGGCTCTCGCCGGGAATGCCCATGAAGCGGGGCAGACCGGCACCGGAGGCAACATAGACAGCCTCGAAGCCGTAGTCGTTCATCAGCTCGTCGATAGTCAGGACCTTGCCGACGACCATGTTGGTCTCGATGTCAACGCCCAGCTCCTTCAGGCCCTCGACCTCGTGCTGGACGATGTCCTTGGGCAGACGGAACTCAGGGATGCCGTACATCAGAACGCCGCCGGCCACATGCAGGGCCTCGTAAACGGTGACCTTGTAGCCCAGCTTGGCCAGGTCGCCGGCGACGGTCAGGCCGGAGGGACCAGCGCCGATGACAGCCACCTTGTGGCCGTTGGGGGCGGGGGCAACAGGCTTGGTATGTACGTTGTTGCGGTACCAGTCCGCAACAAAGCGCTCCAGACGGCCGATGCCAACGGATTCGCCCTTGATGCCGCGGACGCACTTACCCTCGCACTGATGCTCCTGCGGGCAGACACGGCCGCAGACGGCGGGCAGCGCACTGGACTGGGCGATCACGTTATAGGCGGCCTCAAAATCGCCCTCGGCGACGTGCTTGATGAAGCCGGGAATATCGATCTCAACAGGGCAGCCGCTACGGCAGGGGTGGTTCTTGCACTGCAGGCAGCGCTTGGCTTCGTTAATGGCCATCTCCTCGGTATAGCCGAGGGCGACCTCTTTAAAGTTTTTATTACGGACATTCGGCTCCTGGCTGGGCATGGGGCACTTTTTCGGGTCCATATTCGGCATAATTACTGCACCTCCTGTTTCAGCAGATTGCACTCGGCCTCGCGGGCGTGGGCCTCAAAAGGCTTGTACATGGTGCCGCGGTGCATAGCTTCGTCAAAGTCGACCTCAAAACCGTCAAAGTCGGGGCCGTCCACACAGGCAAACTTGGTCTGGCCGCCAACGGTCAGTCGGCAGCCGCCGCACATGCCGGTGCCGTCGACCATGATGGGGTTCATGGAGACAACGGTCTTGACATTGTGGGGCTTGGTGGTCTTGACGACGAATTTCATCATGATCAGCGGTCCGATGGTGATGACTTCATCAAAGTTGGCGCCATCGACGATCTTCTGCTCCAGCGGGGCGGTAACAACACCCTTATCGCCGTAAGAACCGTCGTCGGTCATAATGATGAACTCATCGCAGCAGGCGCGGAACTCATCCTCCAGGATGACCAGGTCCTTGTTGCGGAAACCGACAATGCCGGTAACCTTGGTGCCCTGGGCATGCAGTGCCTGGGCGATGGGCAGTGCGATAGCACAGCCGACGCCGCCGCCGACAACGCAGACATTCTTCAAGCCCTCGATCTCGGTGGCTTTGCCCAAGGGGCCGACGAAGTCGTGGACAGCCTCGCCCTCTTTCAGCGCGTTCAGCTGCATGGTGCCGGCACCCACCACCTGGAAGATGATGGAAACCGTACCGGCCTCGCGGTCGAAACCGGCGATGGTCAGGGGGATGCGTTCGGAATCTTCCTTCGCGCGGACAATGATGAACTGACCGGCCTTTGCCTTCTTTGCGATCAACGGTGCTTTGATCCAAAGCTCGGTAACAGTGGGGTTCAGCTCTCTCCGTTTCATGATAGTAAACAAAGCTCTCTCTCCTTACCTTAGTGGTATGTTTGTATTGTAACGTATTCTCGTGAAATTGTAAAGCGTCAACAAATCCGCAACCTATGCAAAGATTGACGTGTTTTATTGTAAAAATTGACAGTTTTCTTAAAATTGCACTTGGGTGGGGGCGTGATTCTGCCACAAGGTATACCCGGCCGGGCAGGCGATGCCAGAGGGGGTGAGGTTTGTGGTATCCAGTGGTACATCGTCAGATACCAGCAGCCAATCAGCTTCGGCCAGATCGGTGTAGGCATGGCCGGGGTACTCCGGCGCGGGGGCTTCGGTGGTCAGGTCCAGCACACCGTCATCCAGCAGACCGGTCTGCACCAGGGTCTCATATTCCGCGATATAAAAATCGCGGTCGACGTAAGTTTCAATGAGTTGGCTGTTCCGCTGGCGGATGCCGTAGGGGATAAACAGCACCGTACCGTCCAGCTCGTGCAGGCTGTCGTTCAGGTCGCTGGCGGCCTGCATCGTTTCGGCATCGATGCCGTAGGTCCAGCGGTTGATGCGCCACTCGCCTGCGTAGCACAACACACAGAGGGCCAGCACCGCGCCAGCCATGGCCCGACGGGCCTTGCGGCGCAGCAGCAGCGCGCCGATGACGGCCGCACCAACCACAATAATGCACCGCCAGACCAGCAGCCAGCCGTTGAGACCCAGCACAGGCAGACGGTCGAGGCGGTCGGCCACAAAGTCAAACCACTGCAGCAGGGTGTTGTCTCCCGCGCCCGCGCCGATGGCCCGGCAGAAGGCGATGAAGCCGACGCCCCACACAGCAGTCAGCGCGGCCAGCACCCTGCGGCGGGCGGCGGAGAGCTGCTCGTCCAACGTGTTCAGCGTGACCAGCAGCAGCGGCATAAACAGCGGCTCCAGATACCGCATGTGCTGCCGGGGCGAGGGGGAGTGCAGGTCCTCCCGCACGGTGATGGACCAGGCGATGACCCCCACACCGATGAAGAGCGACAGTAGCAGAAACAGCGGCAGCTGGGTGCGCACCGGGTCGCTGCCCTTGGCCGGGCGGCGCAGCCCTGCGGCGGGCAGCAGCACCGGAAACACGCCAAAGGCCAGTACGGTGAACAGCACATCGCAGACGATGGCAAAGGGCAGAAAGCCCCACTGCTCGGCGGTCAGCCAGCCAGTCTGGTTGTAGGAGTTGCCCAGCCCCCGGAACAGGGTGAGCTTAGCCAGCACAAAGCAAACGGCAAAGCTGCCGAACAGCGCCACGTTGCAGGCAAGCTCGCTGCGCCAGGTGCTGCGAGCTTGCCAGAGGGCCCAGGCCCGCACCAGCACCCAGGCGATGAGATAGTAGAGGGCGACTTCTTTATTTAGATAGAGCAGATAGCACCACACGCCCGCCGCCGCGCACCAGCCCACCCGAGCCTTGGGCGCGGCCTGCATGGCCCGCAGCATAAAGTAGATTTGCCACAGAGACAGCGGCAGAAAGACCGTCTCGCTCATGAACGTGACCGCCGCCGACATGGTGGGCAGCAGCGCCACCACGCCCACGAGGAACACCGTGCGGCGGCGGTTCTGCCCTGTGGCGCGGCAGAGCGCGTAGGCCGGGAACACCGCGCTGGACGCATACACCGCGTTCAACCAGCCGATGGCTGTAATTTGTGCGGCGGTGGTTTTCAGCGCCAGAGCAGGCAGGATGAAAAGCGGGTACAAAATCTTCTGGTAGTCGCTGGGCATGTTGCGCACCCGCAGGCCGCGGCCCTGCCACAAGCTGCGGGCGACATCCAGGTAGCGCAGCTCGTCGCTATAGACGGCCAGCTCCCGCGGGTAGCTGCTGAGCGCGCCGTACACCACGGCGCACACCACAAACACCCCTGCGACCCAGACCCAGGGAGAGATCTTTTTATGTGTAGATGGCATGGGGACCTCCGAAAATTCAGCTTTCCTTTATTATAATATTATAAAGCATTCAACCGCCCCTGTAAACAAAAAAACAGGCACAGCCCATTGGCCATGCCCGGTATGTGATAGAACTTATTCTTTGTCCTTCAACTCACCCCGGCAGCGGTACAGCGCGCCCAGGATGAACACGAAGCAGATCACCCAGGTGACCGGCTCACAGAAGCAGACCGCCGTGTAGCCCACCGCGGGCACGATCCACACGCCGAAGATGACCTTGCCGATGAGTTCCAGTCCGCTGGCCAGCAGCGGCTCGATGGTGTGCTGGATGCCCTGCAGCATGTTCCGCACGATGACCAGCACCGCCATGGGCGGGATGACCGGGGCGCTGATCTTCAAATATAGCACCGCGTTGGAGATGATGACCTCGTCGTTGGTGCCGGTGATGGCCCGCACCGCCGGATCGCTGAGGAAGAACACGAACAACATCACGAACACCCACCACACAAAGTAGATGCCCAGCGCCGTGGTCACGCCTTTCATGATGCGGCTGCGGTGTCCCGCACCCAGGTTCTGGCTGCTGTAGGTGGCCACTGCGATGCCCAGCGCACCGCCGGGGATAAAGAACAGTTCGGCAAAGCGGCGGGCGGCCACCTGGGCCGCAATATAGGTGCTGCCCAGTGCATTGATGCTGCTTTGCAGTACCACACTGCCGATGTTGTAGATGGCGCTCATCAGGCCCATGCTTAGGCCCGCCCAGAACATATTAGCGGCAAATTTTTTGCCGTTGGCAAAGGCGTTGCTGGTAAAGTGCAGGGCCGGGTAATTGCGGATGATGTACCACCCGCACAGCACCGCACTGATGCCCTGGGCTACCACGGTGGCGGCCGCCGCGCCGCCCACGCCCAGCTGCAGCGGGCCCATAAAGGCGATGTCCAGCCCGATGTTGAGCACCGTGCTGAACAGCAAAAAGTACAGCGGCGTCAGGCTGTTGCCAATGGCCCGCAGCAGGGCGGCTTCCATATTATAAGCCATCGTCAGCGGGATGCCCAGCAGAATCAGCGTCAGGTAGGCAAGGGCCCCATCTATCGACGCTTCCGGCACCTGCAGCAGCACCAGCAGCGGACGGCGCACACCAACGAAAACCACCGTCAGCACAGCAGCCGTAGCCCCGGCCAGCGCCAGCATCCAGGCCGTGGCGCGGCGCACGCCCTTTTCATCACCTGCGCCAAACAGGCGGCTGACCGTCAGCGCCAGACCGTTATTCATGCCGAAGGAGAAGTTCATGATAAGGCCGTACAGGGCAGCCGTAGCCCCGATTTCCGCCAGGGCAGTGTCCCCCAGGATATGCCCGGCCAAAGCGGTATCCGCCAGATTATAGAACTGCTGCAGCAGGTTGCTTAAAAACAGCGGTGCCGAAAAATTCAGCAGCAGCCGTACCGGGTCGCCCCGGGTCATATCGGTAACGCGGCTTTGCGCGGTAGCCATAATGCGTACATCTCCTTATACAAAAAGGGCAAAATCAAAGACCAGTTTATTGTATCACGCCGCCACAGCCCATACAAGAGAAAAAAGCGCCCGGTTTAGACAAATATCCCGCCAAAATGTTTTTTACCCTCTCTTGTTCCCAAATTTAACGATTCAAGGAAATTGTAATTGCTTGCGGGCAATTGTGCAGAAAAGACACAAGCCAGGCCGAAATTTTGTGTATTTGTGTAGGAAATAACAGATGCCGTAAATTTTCGTCATTTTGTTAGAAAACCCTGTTATTATCTTGTCAAATCCGAGAATTGCATCGGTTTTTGGGGCGTGCTATGATGAATATGTTGAAAACGCTTACAAAGTGTTGCATCCCACAGGAGGTATTTCTTGACTATTTATGATATAGCCCGGGAAGCCGGGGTCTCGATTGCCACAGTCTCCCGGGTGATGAACGGCGGCAAGGTGGGCAAAGCCACCCGCATCAAGGTGCAGGCCGTGCTGGACAGCTGCGATTACCAGCCCAGCCAGGTAGCGAAAGGCCTGGCCACCCGGCAAAGCCGCTGCGTAGCCGTTATGACGATGGACATCCGTGATGTACACCACGCCGCCATCGCCTATGAGATCGAGCGCACGATGGCCACCGCCGGGTACAGCACCATCCTGTGCAACCTGGGCGGCACCCCCGCCCGCACCGGCGAGTATCTGCGTACGCTGAACGCCCAGCAGATCATTGGCGTATTCTTCGTCGGTTCCATATTCGTGACACCACAGTGCCGCGAGTACATTGCCAAATATGTTCCCAATATTCCGATTTTGTTTGCCAACGCGGTTCTGCCGCTGCCCAACGCCTACGGTGTCCTTTCCGATGAGGAAGACGGCACCTACCACGCCGTCAAGCGGCTGGCCCAGGCCGGGCGGCGCAACATTGCCTTTGTCAATGATGCCGAGACCGAGAGTGAGGAGCACAAGCTGAACGGCTACCGCCGTGCCATCCGGGAATACGGTTTGACGGAGCGCTGCTACCGGGCCGAACGTTCCATCGAGGGCGGTCAGTTCGTGACCACACGCATCCTGCAGCAGGACCCAAACATCGATGCTATCGTCTTTTCCGAGGATACCACCGCCGTGGGCTGCCTGCACGCGCTGCAGGTCACCGGCAAGCGCATCCCGGACGAAGTCGCCGTCATTGGCTGCAACAACAGCGTCTACTGCACCATCTGCTACCCGCAGCTGACCTCCATCGACAACAGCCTGCACGAGACCGGCCGCATGGCCGCCAAGCAGATGATCCGCCTTTTAAACCACGAATCCGATGTGGAAAAGACCATCTGCCTGCCCTGCCGGTTGGTTCTGCGGGATACCACCCCGCCGATGCTGTAGGCCGCAGGCGAAGCAGACATTTTCTTTAGGCAACACCGCACAATTCCCGCCTAGCGGCTTAAGCACCGCTCCGGCGGCTGCGGCACGGCAACTGCGTTGCCAAAATGCTCGATAATACACAAAGTATTATC
>ERZ856578.1432-NODE-1432-length-44977-cov-45.179978_pt1 | contig 44977 bp, 39 predicted proteins | sample MGYA00514384_ERZ856578 | MGnify/ENA primary metagenome ERZ856578 (study PRJEB29103, sample SAMN06111958) | human gut metagenome | biome: human gut; feature: ankylosing spondylitis patient; material: healthy_person | host: Homo sapiens | place: China:Hangzhou...
AAAATCGAGGAATGCCTCTATAAGCTGCAGAAATACGTGGTGCGCCGCTGGCTGCTGGATGACGGCAAGCGGGTGGACGGCCGCGGCATCGACGAGATCCGGCCCCTGGCCGCCGAGGTCGGCATCCTGCCCCGCACCCATGGCTCCGGCCTCTTTACCCGCGGCCAGACCCAGGTGCTGACCACCGTCACTCTGGGCTCCTCCGGCGACGCGCAGCAGCTGGACGGCCTGGACGATCAGACCGAAAAGCGCTATATGCATCATTACAACTTCCCCTCCTACTCCGTGGGCGAGACCAAGCCCTCCCGCGGCCCCGGCCGTCGGGAGATCGGCCACGGCGCTCTGGCGGAGCGGGCCCTGGTGCCGGTGCTCCCCTCGGTGGAGGAATTCCCCTACACCATGCGCCTGGTCAGCGAGGTTGTGTCCTCCAACGGCTCCACCTCCCAGGCCTCCATCTGCGGCTCCACCCTGGCCCTCATGGACGCGGGCGTGCCGATTAAGGCCCCCGTGGCCGGCATCTCCTGCGGCCTGGTGACCGAGGGCGACCGCTTCATGACTATGGTCGACATTCAGGGCCTGGAAGACTTCTTCGGCGATATGGACTTCAAGGTGGGCGGCACCCATAAGGGCATCACCGCCATCCAGATGGATCTGAAGGTGCACGGCCTGACCCCCGCTATTATCAAGGAGGCCCTGGCGAAAACCCATAAGGCCCGTCTCTATATCCTGGACGAAATCATGCTTAAGGCCATCCCCGCCGTGCGGGAAGAGCTGTCCCCCTACGCGCCCAAGATGCTGACCACCAAGATCGACGTGGATAAAATCCGCGAGGTCATCGGCAAGGGCGGCTCGGTCATTCAGAAGATCCAGGCAGAATGCAACTGTAAGATCGACATTGAAGAGGACGGCAGCATCTTCATTTCCGCCCTCAACTCCGAGGACGCCAAGCGGGCCCTCAGCGTGGTGGAAACCATCGCCAAGGATCCGGAAGTGGGCGCCATCTATAAGGGCAAGGTCACCCGCCTGATGACCTTCGGCGCGTTTGTGGAAATCGCCCCCGGCAAGGAAGGGCTTGTCCACATCAGCCGCTTGGACGTCAAACGGGTGGAAAAGGTGGAGGACGTGGTCGCCGTGGGCGATCAGGTGCTGGTCAAGGTCACCGAGATCGACGAGCAGGGGCGTCTGAACCTGTCCCGCCGTGACGCCCTCATTGAGGTGGAAGGCCTCAAGCCAGAAAACACCGTTTCCGATTCTCCCCGGCCTCCCCGCCGCGAAGGCGGCTTTCACCGGGACGGCGGCAGCCGTCCCCCCCGCCGGAGCTAAGCGATAACCAAACAACAAGCGGCAAACTCCTTCGCGGAGTTTGCCGCTTGTTTTATGCCTTCCCTTTCGCGCCGTCGGGGAAGGCGACGGCGATGTGCAGTTTGCCGTCCGCGTACCATGCCCGGATCGTCCCGTTCATCTGTTCCACCAGCGTCCTGGAAATGGCCAGCCCCAGCCCCGTGGAATTTCGCGCCGCCTCCACAGAGAAGAAGCGATCGAACAGCCGCCCCACCTGGAGATCGTCCAGCCCTGCCGCCGTGTTCGTAAAGACGGCCTCGCCGCCGTCCGTCAAGGCGACCTCCAGATCGCCGTCGCTGTAGGCCAGCGCGTTGTTTAACAGGTTGCTGAATACCCGGGACAGGGCTGCGCGGTTCAGCCGGCGGATGATCGGTTTTTCCGTTATCCGGATGTCCGGCGTAATCCCCCGCGCGGTCAGCGCGGCATAAAACGCGGCGACGCTTTCCTCCAGCGCCCCGTTCAGACGCACCTCGTCAAGCGGCAGATCCTCCCGCGTCGATAGAATCACCGCGTAACGGAGCAGTTCCTCCGTCAGCTGCCTAAGCGCCTGCGCCCTGTCCCCAATGGTGGCGAGATACCGCGCCGCCGCCTCCGACTTGTCCTCCCGTTCCAGCAGCTCCAGATAGCCGCAGATAGCGGTCAGCGGGGTGCGTAAATCGTGAGAAATGTTGGTGACAGCCTCCTTGAGCTCCCGATCCCCCTGGAGATATTGCCGCCGCTGCCGGCGGAGCAGGCGCAGCTGCCGGTTCAGTTCGGCCGCCAGCCGTCTGGCGTGCCGATCGCCGGAGGAAAGGCTGATAAGGGTATTGGTGTCCTGGCTCAGCCGCTCGCCCAGCTGCGTGCCGATTTCATCCAGGCTTGTATGAAGCCGCCGAATTTTCACCAGCAGCGCGAGGACGACGGTGGTCAGGACGCCGCACAGGAACCAGGGCAAAACCATCCATTCACCTGCTTTACTTCAGATCTTTCCGGCGGAACAGGAAAATGCCTCCCACCGTCGCGGCGGCGGCAATCCCCGCCGAGGCGGCGAGCATCCGCAGGGGCCGTTCAACGGACAGATTGGCCATCAGCAGTCCCTGGCCCGTCGGCAAGGCGTCCATCAGGAAGGTATAGACCTCGCGCCTCATGCCGCCGACATAGCTCGGATTGGGCATGGGATCCGTCATGCTCATCCCGTCCGCCGTCACCGTGACGCCGCTGGTCATTTCCGGCTGGCTCAGGCTGCTGAACAGCATCCCGGCGGCCAACAGCAGCCCCAGCGCCAGCAGCAGCGAGGCGACGGCCGACGCGGCCTTGCCGGAGACGTTCATCCCCACGAGGGTAAATAAAGCCGTCAGCGCGGCCATGAACAGTACCGCGATCAGCAGGTACAGCAGCAGATTGGCCGCTCCCGTCTTCCAGAACCCCAGGAAGGGAACGCCGATCAGCGCGGCAAGCATCCATACGCCCGCCATCAAAAGCATCGCCGAGCCGCTGACCAGCAGGTTGGAAAGATACACCGCCGCGCGGGAGTGCCCAATCACGAACTTGTTGCGGATGGTGCCGTCGCTGTATTCCGTGCCGATAAACAGGCTGGTGAATATCGCGCCGAACAGGCCCACGGAAACCGCAAAATGAAAATAAAACTGGTCCAGAGAATAGCCGATGCCTCCGTTGGCTGCGGCCTGTCGGCACCCGTTGAGCATAAACACGACGGCGTATACCAGCACGGCCCCCATTTCGAGCCAGAATACCTTGTTCTTCCACAGCCGGGAATACCCGGCGGACAGCAATCTACTCATGGGCGCCGCCTCCTACCAGTCCAACATAATAGCTCTCCAGGCTCTCGTCGCGTTCCCGGACGGCAAGAAGCTCGACGTTTTCTCCGGCCAACGCCAGCGTCAGGCGGGAGATATTCACCTTGGCGAACACATCGGCCAGCGTGTCGGACAGGATTTTATACTCGACGCCCATCTCGTCCAGCACCCGCGCCAGAGCCCCTGCGTCGGTCACCTCCAACCGCAGGCATTTGCGGCAGGCGGCCTCCAGATCCACGGCGCTGATTTCCTTGACCATCCGCCCGCCGTCGATAAACCCGTAGTGGGTCGCCAGCTTGGACAGTTCCCCGAGAATATGGCTGGAAATCAAAACGGTGATCTGATGCTCCCGGTTGAGCTTCCATATCAGCTCCCGTATCTCGATGATCCCCTGCGGATCCAGCCCGTTGACAGGCTCGTCCAGCACCAGAAAATCCGGATCGCCCGCCAGCGCCACGGCAATGCCCAGCCGCTGCTTCATGCCGAGGGAAAAATCCCTGGCCTTCTTTTTGCCGGTGTCCGCTAGGCCCACCAGCCGCAGAAGCTCTGGAATGCCGTCAAAAGAGGGCATTCCCAGCACCCGGTACTGCTCCCGCAGGTTCTCCTGCGCGGATAAATCCAGGTAGATGGATGGCGTTTCCACCACCGCTCCCATTCTTCTGCGCGCCTTGGCGATGCTCTTTTCCCCATGCCCGACGCCGTACAGCGCATACCCGCCCGCCGTCGGCCTTTGAAGCCCGCAGATCAGGCGTATCAATGTGGTTTTGCCCGCCCCGTTCTTTCCGATAAAGCCGTAAATCGCCCCTTTCGGCACGTGCATGGACAGCCCGTCCAGCGCCTTGCAATGCCCGTACCGCTTGCACAACGCGTCGGTGGTCAGTACCCACTCCATGTCAGGCCGCCCCCTTCCGCCGCGCGTAGCAGCCCTTTGTGCGATTTTCAAACGGTTCCTTATGGTTGTTCATGCTGAGCCTCCCGTTTCCGCATGGCCGCGCCATGCTGTGATACGGCTATTGTAGCAGGCAACCATAAAGAAAGCGGTAAAGAAAAGCGTAAAGAAATGGTATAGATTTCACTCCGCCGTCAGCCGGAAGCCGATGCCCCAGACGGCCTCGATGTACTCCTTGCCCCCCGCCTCCCGCAGCTTGCGGCGCAAATGGCTGACATGCATTTTCAGCGAGCTTTCCGTGCAGTCCGGCGTGTCCGCCGCTATGCGATCCAGCAGCACCGATTTGGCCAACACCTGCGACGGATTCTGCATCAGCAGCTTCAGCACGGCAAATTCCGTCCTGGTCAGCCGGACGGCCTGGCCGCCCGCCGTCACGCTGCGCGCCGCCGTGTCCAGCCGCAGATCGGCGGCGGTCAGCACCTCGCCCGCCGGGGCCGCCTGCCGCAGGCCGACGGCGATCCGCGCCAGCAGCTCCTTGACGGCGAAGGGTTTGGTCACATAATCCACCGCGCCGCCAAGCAGCAGCCCCACCTTGCCGTCCACGTCCCCCTTCGCGCTCACGACAATGACGGGGATCCCCCTCATCCGCGGCAGCACCTCCTCGCCCGACAGCCCCGGAAGCATCAAATCGAGCAGGACCAAATCGGGCCGGCGGGCGTCGAGCAGCAGCAGCGCCTCCGTGCCCGAATAGGCCCGCGACACCTGGTAGCCCTCTTTTTCAAGCACCTCCTCCAGCATGTCGCCGATGGGGATGTCGTCGTCCACGATCATAATCCGCTGCATCATCCAGCCCCGCCTTTCCGTCCGCCGTTTTGCGCCGTTCCTGTCCTCCTATTATATTTCCCCGCCGCCGGGAATTCAAGCGTCCCGGCCATGAAAAACGGCGCGACCAACTTAGCCACGCCGTCCGAACCCGCGTTACCTAGCAACGGGGCTCCCTCAGCCGCTTGGAATAGGGGATGAGAAACACCGGAATCCCGCTGGAATAGGGCGCGATGGCGTACTGCTGGTAGTACACCACCACCCCCTCGGGCGTCAGGTAGAACTGCCCGGGATCAAACTCCTCCACCGCGTTTTTCTCGTAATCCTCGAAATAGTCGCCTTCCCCGTTCTGCATCTGGGTGCGGATCTGCCGGATAACCTCCCCGGTGATGTACGCCTTACCGTCCATGAACCCCGGCACCAGCCGCCCCAGCGGAATGGGCGTCCCCGTCTTCAGATCCCAGGTGTTGGCGTATCGTGTGGTGCTGCCGTGGGCTCCGCCGGTGAATATGTACTGGTCGGTGTACAGGCTCAGCGCGCAATTCTGGTTGTAGGTGACTGTGAACTCCGCGATGACCTCGTACACCATCACCGGATACCCGTTTTCCACCGCCTGCAGATACGCCCGCACCGCGTCGTGATACAGGTTCTTACGGGCGTAAAGCTGCAGCCGCATCGCCTCCAACCGGTGATAGGCGTTGATCCTCTCCAGTCCCTGCCGGAACCCCTCCGCCCGGAACTGGGGATACGCGATGGAATAGCGCAGCACCGGCGTCCCCCGGTAGGACATTTCTTCTTCCAAGGTGACGGTCTCCGTCTCGACAAACATCAGAACCCCATCCTTTCATTAAGGTGAGGGGGAGCGAACCCGCCCCGCCTCAGCCTGCGTATTTTGCCATTCTGCCGCGTTATCGTCCTAGGTGGGCGCCAGCCCACCGTCGTCCTCTGCCTTGCCGAATGACAAAATACGCAGGCTGAGGTCAAAGAATTTTTGGGGCTGAGCGAGGGTTCACAGCAAGGCGGCCGATCGCGCCATGCTGTCGCATGGCAAGAGAGGCCAACGCCGCTGTGGGCGCTCGCTCTCCCAAAAATCGGAGGTTGTTCGCTCCCCCTCACCTTAAGCAGGGCGGTCGTGGAACGGCAGACCGCGCGCCCTTCTGCACGGCAAGCCGCTGTTCGTCCGGCCGAACTCTTTCAGTCCTCCCGGCCCAGTATATGCGGCTCCGGCCCGTCCTGACTTTCCGGCAAATATTGTTATTTCCCCGTTTTCGTGCTATACTAACACTCGTCTAAACTTTGTCAGGAAAGGCTGATTGGATGAAACTCGGATTGGTGCTCGAGGGCGGCGGCATGCGGGGCCTGTACACGGTCGGCGTGCTCGACGCCCTGATGGAACGGCAGCTGTCGCCGGATTATGTCATCGGCGTCTCCGCCGGCGCGGGCAACGGTATTTCCTTCGTGTCCGGCCAGAAGGGCCGGGCCTACCGGGTGGATATGGACTATCTGCGCGACCGGCGGTACATCAGCCTGCGCAACTTTGTCAAAACCCGCTCGGTGTTCGGCATGGATTTCGTCTTCGACGACATTCCAGGCAAATACGATCCCTTCAACTACCCCGCTTTTCTCGCCTCCCCCACGGAATTTGTCACCGGCGTCACCGACGTGGTCACCGGCCGCCCCGTCTATTTCGGCAAGCAGCCGCTCATGGCCGACCAGTGCCGCCTGCTGCGCGCCTCGGCCGCCATCCCCCTGTTTTCCCCCATGGTGGAATTCCGGGGCCGCCTCTACCTGGACGGCGGCACCGCCGACCCCATCCCGGTGAAACGGGCCCTGGCCGACGGCTGCGACAAGGTGCTGGTGGTGCTGACCCAGCACCGGGAATATGTCAAATCCCCCACCGGCCAGCCCTCCTTCTACCGCCGCGCCTTCCGGGACTATCCCCAGATGATCCGCGTCCTGGACGAGCGCCACACCCTGTACAACGATACCCGCGCCTGGCTGTGGGAGCTGGAGAAGACCGGCAAAGCCGTCGTCGTCGCCCCCAGCGCCCCCCTCACCGTCAGCCGCTTCGAAAAGCGGAGAAGCCGCCTGGACGAGGCCTATTTCCTCGGCAAGCGGGATGTTCTCCTCTCCTGGGACGCCCTGCGCCCCTTCCTGTCCTCCCACCTTCCTGCTGAATAATCGATAAGGAGGCCCGCCATGCGCTGGGATTTGTTCGCTATTTTAATGCTGCTCCCCTGGGCCGCCACCTTCGGCGGATCCGTCCTGGCCGCCCGCATGCAGAGCGGCGGCCCCAAGCGGCAGGGCGCCATGCTGGGCTTCGCGGCGGGCATCATGATCGCCGCGTCCATCTGGTCGCTGATTCTCCCCGCCTTTGATAACGCGGGCAAAACCCCCGCCGGCGCCGCCGTGGTCAGCCTGGGCTTTCTGTTAGGCTGCCTCGGCATGCTGCTGCTGGATAAGCTCGTCCCCCATCAGCATATGGACGAAGCCTCCCCCGAGGGTCGGCCCAGCCATATGTCCCGGCCCAAGCTGCTGGTGCTGGCCGTGGCGCTGCATAATATCCCCGAGGGGATGGCCCTGGGCGTGGTCATCGCCGCCGCCATGGGAGATGCGGGCATGTCCTGGACGGCCGCCCTGGTCTTCGGCGCTGGCCTCGCCCTGCAGAACTTCCCCGAGGGGATGGCCGTCGTCCTCCCCTTGCGGCAGAGTGGTGCCGCCCAGAGGCACTGCCTGCGGTGGGGCTTCTGGGCCAGTCTGGCCGAACCCGCCGCCGCCATCATCGGCATTCTGATGACCACCTTCCTGGCCACCCTGGGCGGCGTGGTCATGCCCGTCCTGCTCAGCGTGGCCGCCGGCGCCATGATCTTCATCGTCGTGGAGGAGCTCATTCCCGAATCCCAGAGCGGCGATCACGGCCACGCGGCCACCTACGGCTTTCTGCTGGGCTTCTGGCTGATGGCCCTGCTGGGCGTTTTAGGTGGCTAGTCATCCAATTCAAACGAGAGGAACACATCACACATATGGAAAAAATCACCTGGAGCAACGGCCTGCGCCTCTTGCTTCTCCCCGTGGAAGGGGCGCTGTCCGCCTCCGTCGGGGTGTGGATCGAGGCCGGATCCCGCTACGAGCCGGCGGCCGCCCAAGGCATATCTCACTTTGTCGAGCATATGCTGTTTAAAGGGACAGCCGCCCGATCCGCCCGGGATATTTCGGAAGAGATGGACATGCTCGGCGGCAGCCTCAACGCCTATACCACCCAGGAATGCACCCGCTACTATGCCCAGACCTTGGCCCAGAACGCCCCCGGTGCGCTGGAGCTCCTCAGCGACATGCTGCTGCACTCCCGCATGGCTCCCGCCGACGTGGAGCTGGAACGCAAGGTCATCCTGGACGAAATCGCCATGTACGAGGACGTGGGGGAGGATCTCGCCCACGAGGCCCTGTGCGCCGCCGCCTGGCCGGGCTCTCCCCTGGGCCGCCCCATCTGCGGCACCCGGTCAAGCGTCGCCGCCCTGACCTCCGCCGACCTTCTGCGCTATGTGCGGGAGCAATACACCCCCGAACGAATGGTGGTGGTCGCCGCCGGCGCCTTCGACAAGGCCTCCTTGATGGACATCCTGGAGCGCGGCCTGGCCGCTCTGCCCCGCGGGGCCGGCCGTCCCGCCGCCGACGCGCCCGCCTTCTCTCCCGCCCTCACCCTGCGTCCCAAGGATTTCGAGCAGGTCTGCCTTGAGCTTGGCTGGCAGGGCATCCCCGCCGGGGACGAGCGGCGGTATGCCATGATGCTGGCCAATTTCATCATCGGCGGCGGCGCCTCTTCCCGCCTGTTCCTCCGCCTGCGGGAGGAACTGGGCCTCGCCTATTCCATCTACAGCGGCAGCTACGCCGATACCGGCGCCGGCCTGTTCACCGTGTCCGCCTCCGTCGCGCCGGAGGAGCAGGAGCTGGTTCTCACCGAAATCCGCGGCGTGCTCGACGGCCTGCTCGACGGGGTGACCGAGCCCGAATTTCAGAGGGCCAAGGCCCAGGTCAAGGCCTCCTACATACTCGGCATGGAATCGGTGGCCGCCAAAGCCGCCAATCTCGGCCGCTGCGAGCTGACCTTCGGCCGGTCGCTGCCCGACGAGGAGGTTCTGGCCGCCCTGGACGGCGTGACCCGGGACGAGGTGGACGCCCTCATCCGCACGCTTTTCGCCGGCAAACCCGCCGCCCTGGCCGCCGCGGGCCCCGTCGGCCCCGACAGCCTCTATGCCGCCGCCCTCGCGCCCCTGCGCTAAATTCCCGTTGGCAGACCGGGAAATCTGTGTTATACTGAAACGTATTCATCCCGCAATCAAACCCGCCAAAGAAGGAAGGAATCATTCTTATGTCCGCTGTGGCAGACGCCAAACGCCTGGTGGTCAAGGTGGGCACCTCCACCCTGACCTATGAAAACGGCCGGCTGAACCTCCGGCGCATCGAATCGCTGGTTAAGGTGCTCTCCGATCTAAAAAACGCCGGCCGGGAAATCGTGCTGGTCACCTCCGGCGCCATCGGCGTGGGGGCCGGCCACCTGGGGCTGAAGGAACGCCCCCGGGACATCGGCGGCAAGCAGGCCGCCGCCGCCGTCGGCCAGTGCGAGCTGATGTATACATACGACAAGCAGTTTTCCGAGTATGGCCACGTCACCGCCCAGGTGCTGCTCACCCGGGACGTGGTGGAGGACGACCGCCGCAAATCCAACGTGGTCAATACCCTCTGCCGCCTGCTGGAATACGGCGCCGTGCCCATCATCAATGAAAACGACACCGTCGCCACCGAGGAAATCGAGTTCGGCGACAACGATACCCTCTCCGCCCTGGTGGCCGAGCTGGTGGGGGCCGATGCCCTGGTGCTGCTGACCGATATCGACGGCCTCTATGACGCCGATCCCCATCAAAGCCCCGACGCCCACCCCATTCCCGAGGTGCGCATCATCGATCAGAACCTGCTGAAGCTGGCCGGCGGCGCGGGTTCCAACCGGGGCACCGGCGGCATGGTCACCAAGCTGCACGCCGCCGAAATCGCCATGGCCGCCGGCATCCCCGCCGTCATCATGAACGGCGCGCGCCCCTCCCGCCTGTACGACCTGATGGAGGGACAGGCCCTGGGCACGCTGTTCGTGCCGCATTCTATCAACGGAAAGGAAGGGTAACCGTATGGACACGCTGGAAAACATCGGCGCCCGCGCCAAAATCGCCTCCCGCCTGCTGGCCGTGGCCGGCACCGCCCGTAAGAACGAGGCCCTGACCGCCATGGCCAGAGCCTTGGCCGCCCATTCCGACGATATCCTGGCGGCCAACCGGCAGGACGTGGCCGCCGCCAAGGCCGCCGGGATGCATCCCACCCTGCTGGATCGCCTCACCCTGACCCCTGACCGCATCCGCGGCATGTGCCAGGGCATTCTCGATATCGCCGCCTTGAATGACCCGGTGGGCGAGGTGACGGAGGGCTACCGCCGTCCCAACGGCCTGAAAATTCAGAAAACCCGCGTCCCCCTGGGCGTGGTGGGCATCATTTATGAGGCCCGCCCCAACGTCACCTCCGACGCCGCCGCCCTGTGCGTCAAGGCGGGCAACGCCGTGATCCTCCGGGGCGGCAAGGAAGCCATCCGCGCCAATATGGCCATCGTCGCCGCTCTGCGGCAGGGCCTGAGCGCCGGCGGCCTGCCCTCCGATACCGTCCAGCTCATCGAGGACACCGCCCGGGAAACCGCCCTGGCCCTGATGAAGCTCAACCAGTACGTGGATGTCCTCATCCCCCGCGGCGGGGCCAGCCTCATCCGCACGGTGGTGACCAACGCCACCGTCCCGGTGATTGAGACCGGCACCGGCAACTGCCACATCTATGTGGACGCCGCCGCCGACGTGGAGATGGCCGCCGCTATCACCGTCAACGCCAAGGCCTCCCGCCCCTCGGTCTGCAACGCGGCCGAAACCCTGCTGGTGCACGCCGACATCGCCCCCCGGGCCCTGCCGGTCATCGCCCGGGGCCTGCTGGACGCCGGAGTGAAGCTGCGGGTATGCCCCCGCTCCCTGGTCATCCTGGCCGGCCTGCCGGTGGAACCCGCTGTCGAAGAGGACTGGGGCACCGAATATCTCGACTACGTCATGGCCGTCAAGGTGGTGGATTCCCTCAACGAGGCCATCGCCCACATCGCCACCTACAGCACCGGCCACAGCGAATGCATCGTCACCGACAGCCAGTCCGCCGCCGAGCGGTTCACCGCCTCGGTGGACGCGGCCGCCGTGTATGTCAACGCCTCCACCCGGTTCACCGACGGCGGGGAATTCGGCATGGGCGCGGAAATCGGCATTTCCACCCAGAAGCTGCATACCCGCGGCCCCATGGGCCTGAAGGAGCTGACCTCCTTCAAATACGTGGTGATCGGCAGCGGCCAGATCCGCTGACCTCCCCGCCAGGAAAGGACAGGAAAACGCGATGAGCGAGTGGAAAAAGGTAGAGAATCCCGTGGACGGCGCTTCGGAGCCGGCCCCCCAAAAAGCGCAGGAGCCGGCCCCGGAAAAAACGGCGGAACCGGCCCCCGCGCCGAAGAAGGAAGCCCCGCCCCCGGCCGAGCCGCCCTCCAGCACCCTGGGGCTGGAGCCAGAGGATATCCCCACCGGGGATGATGCGGATAAGACCCCTGCTCCCCGGATCAGCGAGCCCAAGCCCCCCGCCTCCAAGCGGTACACTGCCGCCGGCCGGCGGAAGGGCCATTTCCGGTACGCCGCCCCCCTGGGCCTTTTGGTGATCCTCCTGGCCCTCACCGGCGTGGTGTCCCTGATCGTTTTAGGGGTCAACGGCATCCGAAAGGCCGTCGATGACACCGAAGTCAAGGCGGAAATTTTCGAGTTTCTCGAGCCGGTGACCGCCAATCAGCCGGTCACCGCCTTCACCGACATCAACGCCACCGAGCAGGATGCCCTCATTATGGCCGCCGTCTGGAAAATCACCAACCAGGAGAATATCCGCATGCTCCGGGAAAAGGACGATGTCTGCTCCTACGCCCAGACCGACGACGGATCCGGCCGGATCATCGTCCCCCTGTCGGAAATCAACGAGGCTTACGCCTCCCTGTTCGGCCCCGACGCCAAGCCCTATCACCACAACATCGGCGACGAGGGGCTCAGCTTCTCCTTCGAGTACAAGGCGGAGGAGAACTGCTATTACGTCCCCCTCATGCCCAATACCCCTGGTTCCGAGCCGGTGGCCGGCGAGCTGAAAAAGAAGGGGAAAACCTATACCCTGCAGGTTGGCTATGTGCCGGTGACCAAGATCGGCGTGGACGAAAAGGGCAAAACGATCACGCCCACCATCGACATGGCGGAATCGTCTCAGTATTACACTGTGCAGAAGACCGACGACGGCTGGATGCTGACCGCCGTCTCCGACACCAAGCCTTGAACAAAAAGATCCGCGCCGTCCGATCGGACGGCGCGGATCTTTTTGTTCAAGAGGCCGTTCGCATCCCCAGCACACCCAGCAGGTGGAGCGCCTGGACGCAGTCCCGGAAGCCCTGGCGGTATAGAGCCCCTTGCAGCAGTCCCGCCGCCCTGCCCTCCGCTTCCAGATAGTCGCGGAGGTTGAGACAGTCTCCGCCGCTGATGGACAAGTCCTCCTCGTGGCTCACAATCGGGTCGATGCGGCCGTACAATTCCCGGCTTTGTTCCCAGGCCATGGCGTACTCGCCCTTCTGCCGCAGAAGATCGTCCATCACCTCGCCCAGCCGGTTTTCCAGCAATTCCTCAATATCCGCCGTAAAGCTATGCATGGTTTTTTTCTTCCTTTCCTGTTGTCCAACCACGCTTGAAAGAATCGGCGGCATATGGTATCATATTTATGCCTCCTGTTCTTTTGAGCATGGCTGGTGTGTGGGGAAGCGGTGTTGCCTTTGGCTTGGAGGCACCGCTTCCTTCATTTTTTGAGGCTGCCGTGCACAATGGAAATCCCTTGTCGCACGATTTCCGACCGGGAAACGTCCAGCGTTTTTGCCGCTTCATCCAACTTCCTGACCGATTCGTCGTCTAATCGCACCCGGAACATCACGGCTTTGGGATTGTTTGTCGGTCGCCCCATCTTCTTTTGTCCGCTAATGCTTGCACCTCCATTCTGTAGCGACATTTATATTGTAGCTAATGTAGCGACATATGTCAATCGTTTTAAAATAACGTGGAAAACTTTCACAATATCCTATCGGGCTTGGGGTTAGTATGCGGGGCACCCCCCCCCCCGCGTCCCTATTGAACCTATGCCACTCCCGCACCCCGTCTTTCTTTTTCGTGCGTGAAAAAGAAAGACGGGGGAGAAAGAAAAAGCCTACTGGTACCTTTCCGGCGTGGGGAATCCCACTCTCTGCCTCGCGGCAACCCCTGTGTCGCTGCGGGCTTCGATCTCCCGCAAGGGAAATACAAACTTTTAGCGCTCGTGTCGCCATAGGTACGCCCGCTAGTTGCCGCGGTAGCCCGTTCTGCTTTCTACCAGCCCCGCCTCGCGCCTGCGTCACCACACGCACCGAAAAGTCGGGCGACCAACTCCCCAGGGGCTCCGCTGCACAAGGAGAACAAAGAGACAAAGGGGGACGCTCTGCCCTTGCCGGTCTCGCCGGCTTAGGCCGCCGAGCCCATACGGAGATCCGTAAACTAGCGGCTACCTTGTAGGGGCGAGCATCGCTCGCCCGCAGTGCGGCGATGACGCTCGATTGATAGGGCTCGGCGGCCTAAGACAGGGAGACCACACCGAATTGTACAATTTGGGTGATCGCTCAAGTATACTAACGCGCGTTAGCTCGCCCGTAGCGCGGGAAAGGGCAGAAAAATTCGACGTGTTCTTTTCCTGCGCGTCTGTTGGCTGGCTTTTTCTTTTCTCCCCCCTCTTTTCTTTATTTATACCTTTTTGGGGGGATGAAGAACGGGGTGACACCCCGTTCTTCTAGTGGGGGTCTCCCCCCACGGCGGGCGCCGCATCGGCACAATCAACCCGCGGGGTGGTGCTAGGTTTTCCGTACGGAAAACCGGCATACCTACACCACCCCCGATAGAGTAACATCTATAGATCCCACCCCATAAAACCACAATGGTAAAAAATCCTCCCGTTTTCCGTAAGAATTTGCAAGACCGCCGCCTCCAAATGCGTTATAGTGGTTCCAACGCTGAAAAATAGTGCAAAGGAGTGCGGTTTCTATGCAAGCGAGAGCCTGGTTGAACGCCCTGCGGGACGCCCCCCGCAAAAAGCCACTGCCGGTTCTGTCTTTTCCCTGTGTCAGCCTGCTGAACATCACCGTCAAAGACCTGATCGCCGACAGCGGCCTCCAGGCGGAAGGCATGCGCCGCGTTGCCGAACGGGTGGACGCCGCCGCCGCGGTCAGCTTTATGGATCTGTCGGTGGAGGCCGAGGCCTTCGGCTGCCCCATACGGATTTCCGACGACGAGGTGCCCACCGTTACCGGCGCCGTCATCACCTCGGAGGAGGAGGCCCGCGCCCTTCCGGTTCCAGAGGTGGGCGCGGGGCGCACCGGCCGCTGTATCGAGGCCATCAAAAAGGCCGCGGCGCTCATCACCGACCGGCCCGTGTTCGCCGGGGTCATCGGCCCCTTCTCCCTGGCCGGCCGCCTGATGGACGTCACCGAGGCCCTGGTCAACTGTTATACGGAGCCCGATATGGTGCACCTCGCCATGCGCAAGGCCACCGATTTCCTCACCGCCTATATCCGTGCCTATAAGGAGCGCACCGGCGCCGCCGGCGTGGTCATGGCCGAACCCTTGACCGGTCTGCTCTCCCCCGATATGGCCGCCCAGTTCTCCGAGCCCTATGTCCGGGAAATCATCGAGGCCGTCCAGGACGACGATTTCCTGGTGATTTACCATAACTGCGGCAACAATACCATCCAGATGATCGATTCCATCCTGCGCACCGGTGCCGCCGCCTACCATTTCGGCAACGCCATCGACATGGCGGCCATGCTGCCCCATATCCCGGCGGACACGGTGGCCATGGGCAACCTGGATCCCGCCGGGCAGTTCCGTAACGGCACCCCCGCCTCCGTGCGGGAGGAAACCCTCCGCCTGATGGCCGCCTGCTGCCCCGGTTATCCCAATTTCGTGGTCTCCTCCGGCTGCGACATCCCCCCCGCCTCCCCCTGGGAGAACATCGACGCCTTCTTCGCCGCCGCGAACGAGTATTACGACAGCCTCTGAACAGCCCGCTTGCAGCGTCGAACGCTGTAAGCGACGCCCTAAAAAACCACTTGCGGACCACGCTTTATGGCCCGCAAGTGGTTTTTCTCAGTCTATTTGTATAGCCAAGCATTGTGCAACAAGTCCGGATTTCCTCCTCTTCACCGTCCGGGTGATCGCGCTTACGCCTCCTCCAGCTGCTTGCGGCAGCTTTGCAGCGCCTGCTTCTGCGCCTCGCTGACGGCCGGGTACTGGGGATCCAGCCCCTCCAGCGTCCGCACCACGATTTCCGAAATCAGCAGCCGGGCGAACCACTTTTTATCCGCCGGGATGACGTACCAGGGCGCGGCCTTGGAGGCCGTGGCGTTGATGCAGTCCTCGTACGCCGCCATATACTCGTCCCAGTGGGCCCGCTCCGCGATATCGGCGGCGGAGAACTTCCAGTTCTTCGCCTCGTTGTCGATCCGGGCGAGAAACCGCTTTTTCTGCTCGTCCTTGGAGATGTCCAGGAAAAACTTGACCACCGTCACCCCGTTTTCCGACAGATACCGCTCGTAATCCCGCAGCTGGCGGTACCGCTTCTCCCAGATGTCCTCGGTCAGGCAGCGGGAGGGCAGCTTCTGCTGAAACGGCAGGTTGTGCACCTTGCCCACCAGCACCTCCTCGTAGTAGGAGCGGTTGAATATCCCGATGTTTCCCCGCTCGGGCAGGCAGCGGTGGATCCGCCAGAGGTAGTCGTGATCCAGCTCCTCCGCCGACGGCTGCTTGAAGCTGTAGACCTGCACCCCCTGCGGGTTGAGACCGCTCATCACATGCTTGACCGCCCCGTCCTTCCCCGCCGAATCCATGGCCTGGAACACCAGCAGCAAGGCCTCCCTGTCCTGGGCGTAAAATTTATCCTGCAGCACGGCCATCCGCTCCACGTTGCGGCGCAGCTGCTTGCGCGCGTCCTCCTTGTCGGAAATCCCGGCGGTGTCCGCCGTGTCGAATTTGCCGATGGCAAAGCTGTCCCGTTTGGTAAAACAGTACTTCTTGATGTCCATGTCCGTCCTCCCCTGTCTTATTCCTGGATATAGTCCCGCACGGCGTTTAGCAGCCGCACCCCCAGCGTCACCGTCATGGAAAGCCCGTCGGGCACGTATTCCTCCCGCTCCACCGCGCCCTCCCGGCGGCACTGCTCGGCCAGCGCCCCCTGAGAGAAGGGAAGCAGCAGCGTCACCCGCCGCCGGTCGGGTGGTAGGGCGGCCGCCACCGCTTCGAGCAGCGCGGGCAGCCCCTCCCCGGTTTTGGCGCTGATGCGCAGCGCCCTTCCCACGTCGGGCAGAGCCGCCGCCGCGTCGCACTTGTTGAGTACCGGCAGGATCGGCCGGTCGGCGCACCCCAGCTCGGCCAGCAGCTCGCGGTTGACCGCCAAATGCTCCTCCGCCTCCGGGCTGGACGCGTCGCAGATGTTGAGGATGAGATCCGCCTCCACCGCCTCCTCCAGGGTGGAGCGGAAGGCCTTGACCAGATGATGGGGCAGCCGGCGCACAAAGCCCACCGTGTCCACCAGCAGCACCTCCCGCCCGTCGGGGAGTTTCAGCGCCCGGGAGGTGGGATCCAGGGTGGCGAACAGCTTGTCCTCCGCGAGCACCCCCGCATCGGTCAGGGTGTTGAGCAGGGTGGACTTGCCCGCGTTGGTGTAGCCCACGATGGCCACCGTGCACACTCCGTCCTTCCTCCGGCGGGCCCGGCGATGCTCCCGCCGGTTCTCCACCGCCTCCAGCTGCTCCTTCAGCGCGTGAATCCGGCGGCGGATATGCCGCCGATCGCTTTCCAGCTTGGTTTCGCCGGGGCCCCTGGTGCCGATGCCGCCGCCCAGCCGGGACAGGGCGGTTCCCTGCCCCGCCAGCCGGGGCAGCAGGTATTCCAGCTGGGCCAGCTCCACCTGCAGCCTCCCCTCTGCCGAACGGGCCCGGGCGGCAAAAATGTCCAGAATCAGGGTGGTGCGATCCACCACCCGGCAGGGCAGCGCGTCGGTGAGATTCCTATGCTGGGTGGCGGATAGCTCCAGGTCGAAAATCACCAGGTCCACCCCGGTGTTTTCGCACACCTCGCGCAACTCCTCCAGCCGCCCGCTGCCGATGCAGGTGGCCTTGTCGGGTGCTTCCCGCTTCTGGATAAGCCGCCCGGTCACCCGGGCCCCCGCCGTGCGGGCCAGCTCCTCCAGCTCGTCCAGGGATATCTCCACGTCGAATTCCCCGGTGTCCAGGGACACCAGGATCGCCTCCTCCGGCGTTTCGTCGGCCAACGGCCGTTTGCTCTCTTCCAAATGGATGCTCCTGTTCTCCGAAGCCGCCGGCCGGTTCGATTCCGTGCGAAAAAACGCGCTGGAGGGCGAACCCCCGCGCCGGGCCGTTCGGTTTTGCTTGATTGTGTGCGGAAAAATGCGGAAAAATCCGCCTGTTCCGGGCCATGTGACTGTTTTAGTATACCCCTTTCGTTGTGCATTGTCCATAGTATGAATTCCGAAATTTCGGGAAAATTCGGCAGCAAAAAAGCCCGCCCAACCTAGCCAATTCCCCGGCCCCTGTGGTACAATTAAATCTGTGTTAATAGATCCGGACACGGACACAAAATTGAAGGGGAAGTTGACAGTGGCTCACAACATTACCAGTGAAACGATTTTTGCAGAGCAGGACAAAGTGGCGCCCTTAAGCATCATCGCCTTGGAGAGCGCCAGGGAACTGGGCGAAAAAATCAACGCACACCTGACCGAATGGGCGCACAAAAGCGGCCGCACCGACGACACCTTTATGGTGGAGGCGGAATGCCCCCGGTTCTCCTCCGGAGACGGCAAGGGGATTATCAAATCCAGCATCCGCGGCGACGACTTGTTCATTCTGGTCGATGTTGGGAACTACAGCTGCACCTACAAAATGTTCGGCAAAGAGAACGCCATGTCGCCGGACGACCATTTCATGGATCTCAAGCGGATTATCCAGGCCACCAGCGGCAAGGCCCACCGCATCAACGTCATCATGCCCATCCTTTACGGCGGCCGCCAGCACCGGCGCAACTACCGGGAGTCCCTGGACTGCGCCGTGGCGCTGCAGGAACTGCGGAATATGGGCGTGTCCAACATCGTCACCTTTGACGCCCACGATCCCCGCGTCCACAACGCCATTCCCCTCATGGGCTTCGACAACGTCATGCCCTCCTACCAGGTGCTCAAGGCCCTGTTCCGGGCCGTCCCCGACCTGCAGCCCGACCGGGATCACCTGATGATCGTCTCCCCCGACGAGGGCGCCATGAACCGCAACATGTACTACGCCTCCTGCCTGGGGGTGGACCTGGGCATGTTCTATAAACGTCGGGACTACTCCACCGTGGTCAACGGCCGCAACCCCATCGTCGCCCACGAATACCTGGGCAACTCGGTCGAGGGCAAGGACATTTTCATCGCCGACGATATCATCGCCTCCGGCGAATCCATGCTGGACATCGCCTATGAGCTGAAAAAGCGCAAGGCGGGCCGCATCTTCACCTACGCCACCTACGCCACCTTCACCGCCGGGCTGGAGAGCTTCGACAAGGCGGTGGCCGACGGGGTGGTCAACGGGGTATTCGGCACCAACCTGACCTACCGGTCTCCCGAGCTACTGGGCCGCCCCTGGTTCCATGAGGTGGATGTATCCAAATACATCGCTTACTTCATTGCCGCCCTCAACCACGAGGTGTCGGTCAGCGTCATCATCGATCCCCATGAAAAAATCAAGCAGCTGCTGGCCAAACGCAGCCGGTAAGCCTGCGAACGGAGGCTCCTTATGAGCGAACCGATGGAAGCCGTCGCCCGCCTGAAGCGGGAACACCACGCCGTTATCGCGGCGCATACATACCAGTCCCCGGAGGTGCAGGTCTGCGCCGACATTCTGGGGGACAGCTTCGCCCTGGCCCAGAAGGCCGCCGCCACCGACGCGGACACGGTGTTTCTCTGCGGCGTCCGCTTCATGGCGGAGGGCATCAAGATTCTCAGCCCCGGCAAACGGGTCGTTTTGGTGGAGCCCACGGCCGACTGCCCCATGGCCCGGCAAATCGAGCCCGAGCGGGTGGCCGCATTCCGGCAGGAGCATCCGGACTATGCGGTGGTGGCCTACATCAACACCACCGCCGAGCTCAAGGCGGTCAGCGATGTCTGCGTGACCTCCTCCTCCGCCCTGAAAATCGTGCGGGCCCTGCCGCAGCAAAATATCCTATTCATCCCCGATAAAAACCTGGGGGATTATGTGCGCCGGCAGGTGCCGGAAAAGCACATCGTCACCTGGGACGGCTACTGCCCGGTTCACGACGCCCTGACGGCGGAGGATGTGCGCCGGGCCAAGGCCGCCCATCCCGGCGCCAAGGTGGCCATGCATCCCGAATGCACGCCCGACGCCTTGAGTCTGGCAGACACCATCGGCTCCACGGCCGCCATCATTGACTATATCCGCGCCACCGACCAGCCGGTACTGGTGGCCACAGAGCGGGGCGTGGTGGATCGGCTGAGCCTCGACTATCCGGGCCGCCTCGTCCAGATCGCCGAAGACAAGCTGGTCTGCCCGGACATGAAGCGCACCACCGTCGACACCCTGCTGGCCGCCATGGAAGGCCGCGGCGGGGAGGTCATCGAGATGGACGCCGCCCTGATGGACGCCGCCCGGGCCAGCCTGACCAACATGATCACGCTGGGCGCCTGACGCTTGGCATCCCGCGCGTGCGGTATATCGACAAAAGGCTGTTTCCCGCGGGGAGGCAGCTTTTTTGCAGAATAAAAAGGCTGGCGGGCCCGCGGGGCGCCCGCGATGGAAAGGAACGACGACTCCATGAACGATTACGACGTATTGATTGCCGGAAGCGGCGTGGCGGGCCTGTACGCCGCGCTCAATTTCGCGCCGGATGTACGGGTGCTGGTGCTGTCCAAGCGGGAGCTGACCCTGTGCAACAGCTTCCTGGCCCAGGGCGGCGTGGCCGCGGTGGTGGACAAGGAGAACGACGACTACCGCCTGCATATCGCGGACACCCTGATTGCGGGCGGCTATAAAAACGACCTGCGCAGCCTGGAAATCCTGGTCAACGAGGGCCCCGAGGACGTGCTGCGGCTCATCAAGGAGATGGGGGTGGACTTCGACCGGGATTCCCAGCATCACATCGCCATGACGCTGGAGGGCGGGCATTCCCGCCGCCGCATCCTTCATCACAAGGATTCCACCGGCCGGGAAATCACCGAGAAGCTGCTGGCCATGGCCCAGAGCAAGCCCAACATCTCGTTTCTGGAATACGCCCAGCTGGCCACCCTGACCCCGGCGGACGGCGGCTTCTGGGCGGGGCTGCTAGTAGGGGACGAATACCGCAGCCTGACCTGCTCCTACTGCGTGCTGTGCACCGGCGGCATCGGCCGGGTGTACCCCTACACCACCAATTCCGCCATCGCCACCGGCGACGGCATCACCCTGGCCTATGAGCTGGGCGCGCGGATCAAAAATCTGCGGTACGTCCAGTTCCATCCCACCGCCTTCGCGGCAGCCCAGGGGCGGGAGCGGTTCCTAATTTCCGAAGCGGTGCGGGGCGAGGGCGCCTTATTGCTCAACTGCGATAAAGAGCGGTTCATGAGCCGCTACGACAAGCGGGGCGAACTGGCCCCCCGGGACGTGGTGTCCCGCAGCATCATGAAGGAGGCCGCCCGCACGGGCAGCGAGGACTTCTATCTGGACATCCGGTTCCGTGGGGAGGCGTTCATCAAGAACCACTTCCCCATGATTTATCAGCGGTGCCTGGAGGAGGGGGTGGACATCACCAAGGAATGCATCCCCGTGTTCCCCTGCCAGCATTACCTGATGGGCGGCATCGATGTCAATGTCTACGGCGACACCACGGTGGACAGGCTGTATGCCGCCGGGGAATGCTCCCACACCGGTGTCCACGGCCTCAACCGGCTGGCCAGCAACTCCCTGCTGGAGGCGCTGGTCTTCGCCCGGCGCACCACCTACGACATCAGCCGCCGGATGCGCCATGAGAGCAGCGGTGTCACCGCCCCCGCCCCGGAAAAGCCGGCGGGCGGGCGGACGCTGGAGCCGGGGCACCGTACCCGCATCCGCGCCATCATGCAGAAGGCCTGGTTCGTTATTCCCGACTACGACGCCGTGGAATCAGGGCTGAAGGAGGCCCGGGCCATCCTGGAGGATCTGAAAACCGGCGGCTATGCGCTATCCGCCGACTACATCGAGGCCAAGAGCCTGGCCACCGTCTGCGTCATCATATTAAGCGAGGTCATGCGGGAAAGAGAAACCCCCGCCACCCCGTAATTTCATCAAACGTATCAAGGAGGTTTTGTCATGCTGCTGCCCCAATTCTATGTGGACGACATCATTAAAACCGCGCTGCAGGAGGACATCAATTATCTGGACACCACCACCGATTTGATGATCCCGGCCACCGCCCGCTCCACCGCCCGCTTCATGGCCAAGGCGGAGGGTGTGGTCTGCGGTCTGGAGGTTGCCCTGCGGGTTTTCGAGCTGCTGGATCCCACCTTCTCGTATGAAATCCGGCTGCCGGAGGGAAGCCGGGTGGCGTACGGCGACATCATTGCCGAGCTGGAGGGCTCCACCCGCTGCCTGCTCAAGGGGGAGCGAACGGCACTCAACCTCCTGCAGCACATGTCGGGAGTGGCGAGCGCCACCGACCGGTATGTCCGGCTGGTGGAGGGGACCCGCGCGGCCATCACCGACACCCGCAAGACCCTGCCCGGCCTGCGCGCCCTGCAGAAATACGCGGTGACGGTGGGCGGCGGGAAAAACCACCGCTTCAACCTGTCCGACGGCGCCATGCTCAAGGACAATCACATCGACGCGGCCGGCGGCATCCCCCAGGCGGTGGCGGCCATCCGGGAAAAGCTGGGCCATATGGTCAAGCTGGAGGTGGAGACCCGCAACCTGGACGAGGTGCGGCAGGCGCTGGAGGCCGGGGCGGACGTCATCATGCTGGACAACATGGACTGCCCCACTATGAAGGCGGCGGTGGATCTCGTCGCCGGGCGGGCCCTGCTGGAGGCCAGCGGCGGCATCACCGACGAGACGCTGCGCGCCGTGGCGGAAACCGGCGTGGACATTGTGTCCATCGGCGCACTGACCCATTCAGTGAAGGCCCTGGACATTTCCATGAAGATTCGATAAGCCGACAAAACGGCCCCATGCCAAAGACTTGGCATGGGGCCGTTTTGTCATGTGTGGTTTACGTCTGGTTAAACCGGGCCAGGAACGCGCGGGTGCGCTCGCTTTGGGGATTCTCGATGACCTGGCGGGGATCCCCCTCCTCCACGATAACGCCGCCGTCCATGAAAATTACCCGGTCGGACACGTCGCGGGCAAAGGCCATCTCGTGGGTCACCACCACCATGGTCATCTTCTCCTCAGCCAGCGACCGGATGACCTTGAGGATTTCTCCGGTCAGCTCGGGATCCAGGGCGGAGGTGGGTTCATCGAAAAACAGGATATCCGGATGCATGGCCAGCGCCCGGGCAATGGCCACCCGCTGCTGCTGCCCGCCGGACAACTCGCAGGGATACGCGTCCGCCTTGTCGGAAAGCCCCACCTTCTCGAGCAGGGCCGTCGCCTCCCGGCGGGCCTCGTCCTTGCTTCGCCCAGCCACCCGGACGGGGGCTTCGGTCAGGTTCTGCATCACCGACATATGGGGAAACAGATTGAAGTTCTGAAACACCAGCCCAAACCGGCGGCGGATCTGCTGCAGCACCGGCCCGGGGCTGTACACGCAGCGGTTTGCCCGCTCGCCGGCGGCCATGGACACCATGGTCAAATCCTCATACGCGATACAGCCGGTATCCACCCGCTCCAGCAGGGTCAGGCAGCGCAGGAGGGTGGATTTGCCGGAGCCGGACGGGCCGATGATGGACAGCACTTCCCCCTGGCGCACCTCAAAGGTGATCCCCTGGAGCACCTCGTTTTTCCCAAACGCCTTGCAGACGTCCTTCACGCTCAGCAAACTCATGGACAGGCCCCTCCTTTCCTCACGTATAGTAATTGAATTTCTTTTCCGCCAGATTGAAACCGAGGTTGACCACCGCATTCATCACCAGATAGAAAATACCGGCGACAAATATGGGCAGGATCGAAAAGGTGCGGCTGGAGGTACTCTGCGCAAACTGGAACAGCTCCGCCACGCCGATGGTCTGGGCCAGGGCGGTATCCTTGACCAGGGTCATAAATTCGTTGCTCATGGGCGGCAGCACCTTCTTGACCACCTGGGGCAGCACGATGCGGAAGAAGGTATGGGTGCGGGACAGGCCCAGCACGTTGGCTGCCTCCCGCTGCCCCAAGGGGACGCTTTCGATGCCGCCTCGGTAGATTTCCGCGAAATACGCCGCGTAATTGAGGGTAAACGCCACGATAGCGGCCTGAAACCGGGTCAGATGAATCCCGATGAGATCCGGCGCGAAGTAGAAGAAAATCAGCTGCAGGATTAGGGGTGTTCCCCGCATCACCAGCAGGTACGCCTGGATAATCCAGCTGATGATTTTGATTTTGGACATCCGCCCCACAGCCACCAGCATCCCCAGCGGCAGGGCAAAGGCCAGCGTCAGAACAAACACCAGCAGGGTCATTTTGGATGCGTCCAGCATATGGAGAAGCATCTCGGCAATTTGATTCCAACTCATGAGGTTCCCCCATTCCGCCGCGCGCGGGCGGCACCAATACTGCTCATAACATAAGGGCAGGCGGCTGCCTGCCCTTATGGAAACGCCTAACCGTTATTCCGCTTTGCTCGCGGTGTCCTTAACGAGCTGATCCCGGTGGCTGGTGTAGTATTTGGCCACCACTTCATCCATGATGACAGCGTCGCCGCCGTTGGCTCCCTTACCCAGATCGTTGAGCGCCAGCACGTTGTTGGCCACCTGGATGGGGCCCTCGCCCTTCAGGCTGGCTTTCAGCTCGGGCTTGGCCTCCAGCGCATCCAGGGCGGAGGAGCCTTTCTGCAGCACCACGGTTTTGTCCTTCAGATCGGCCAGCGTCTTGATGGGTGAATCCTTGAGGACCACCACGACCTGCTTGTTGACCATATAGGGGAAGGACAGCGTCATGGCTTCCTCCCGCTCGGGCAGGGAGGTGAAACCGTTCCAGATGCAGTCGATTTTGCCGCTGCTGAGCTCGCTGTCCTTGGCGTCCCAGCTGATGGGCTGCGTTACCAGCGTGACGCCCATCTTTTCGCAGACCTTTTTGGCCACGTCGATGTCAAAGCCCACCACGTCCATACCGTTCTCCGAGCGGAAGCCCATGGGCGGGAAGCTGTCGTCCAGGCCGAGGGTAAACACGCCCTTGTCCTTCACCTTCTGCAGGGAATCGTCGGTGGCGCCGGACGGGGTGAAGGTGGTGGGAACAATCGATTTGTCCTCGCCAAACCACTCCTTGCTGATAGCGGACAAAGTGCCGTCCTTCTGGAGCTCTACCAGAATCCGCTGCACCTCGTCGCGCAGCGTCTCGTTGCCCTTTTTGAATCCGATGACGTAGTGTTCATCCTTCAGGGTTTCGTCTAGGATCCGGTACTCCTTCTTGGAACCGGCGGCGCCGCAGCCGACCAGCAGCGAAGCGCCCAACAGGGCCGCCAGAGCGGCGGCAGCCAACTTCTTAATCTTCACTTTGCTCTCCTCCTCCTATTTCCGGCGGGATATCCGCCGGGAAAGCCGCCTGACAGCGGCTTTTTTAGACAATTTAACCTTTTTTATGATACACTATCCTGCTAACAAAGTAAAGTGGTAAAAATTCATAAAGTTCCCGGAGGGCCGAAAGGATTCCCCGGTTTTTCCGTCGGATACCGGGGCGGAGAGGAGGCACCGCCCGCCTGCGCGGAAACCATTTCCAAGAATTCGATAGATAATCAAAGAAAATGTTAGAATATAGAAGAAAACGAGAGATAAATCGTTCTATTCTCTATTCAATGTCCGCGGAAGATAAAAAAACCAATTTGAGGTTCACGTGACCATGTGATATAATGCAATAGAACTTGAAAAGAGGTCGACATACTGTAAGAGAAAGAAGGTGTGACCATGGCACAAGTGCTACCCGGCACCACGCTGCCGCTTCCCGAGGAGGCGGCCGACAACGCCTTTTCGGTTCTGACTCCGATTTTTGCGGTATCCGGCGGCGGGCTGCTGCTGTCCCAGCTGACCGAGATGACCGGGCTGAGCCCCACGACCATTCAGAACTGGGTCAAACGCGGCTGGGTGTCCAAGCCGGTCAACAAAAAGTACGGCGAGCTGCAGGTGGCCCGGATTCTTCTGATCAACCTTCTGCGCCCCGCCATGCAGCTCGACAAAATAGCGGCATTGCTGTCCTATGTCAACGGCAGCGTGGAGGATCGATCCGATGACATTATCCCCGAACCCGCCCTATATAATATGGTATGCGCGGGCCTGTTTGCCATGGAGCGGGAGAGAACCATCCATCACGAGTTTGTCATAACCCTCATCGGTGCGCAACTTGAGGGTTATGAGGGACCCGTGCTAGGCGCCAAGGAGCGCCTGTCCGACGCGCTTGCCGTCATGCTGCTCAACATAGCGGCCGCTACCCTGATGCAGCAGGCTGACGCGATTTACGAACAGATGTGCCCCATGCGCTGATCGACCGACGGATCCCTCCATTGTCGACAATGCGCCGGCGGTTCCGTTTTCCGGCGAGAACGGAACCGGCCACCCCACGCAAACCAAGCAGTCGCCGGAGAAAAGGAGCCTAACATGTTAGACTGGTGGAACGCCCTGCAGCCCCTGCAGCAAATTCTCTATGTCGTCGCCATTCCCGCCACGCTCATCTTGCTGCTGCAGACCATTCTGACCCTCATCGGCTTTACCCAGGACGGGGGCGGTGATGTCGATCACGACGGCAGCTTCGACCATGACGGCGGCTTGGATCATGACGGCTCCCTGGATCACGGGGATTTGGATCACGGCGGCTGCGAACAGGATCACGATTTCGGCCATGACGCAAACAGCCAAGGCGCCGAGCATTCCGGCGACTGGCATCTGATTACCGTGCGGGGAGTCGTCGCCTTCCTGACCCTTTTCGGCTGGGTAGGCATCGCCCTGCTGGATATGCATGTGCCCGCCGTTCTATCCATCTTCCTCGCCCTGGTGGCCGGATTCATCGCCATGTTCGTGGTGGCCATCCTGCTCAAGGTCGCCAACGACCTGCAGCAGAGCGGCAACCTGGACACGATGAACGCCATCGGGCTGACAGGCGAGGTCTATGTCCCGATTCTGGAAAACGCCAAAGGCAAGGTGACCCTGATTGTGCAGGAACGCTTTACCGAGATGGATGCCATCTGCCCAGCCGGGCCGCTGAAAACCGGCCAGCGGGTACAGGTGACCGGCGTCGTGGAAAACGACGTGCTGGTGGTGGCCCCCATCGACTGATTCCCACCGTCTCACAGGGGGGCTGTCCCCCATTGATAAAAAAGGAGTGTAGAGTATGAAACCAATCCTCGCGGCATCCATCCCTCCGAGCGTGATCGTGGTGGCCATCGTGGCCGTGCTCATCTTGTTCAGCGTCATTCTGTTCATCCTGTCGCGGTACCGCCGCTGCCCCTCCGACAAGGTCATGGTCATCTACGGTAAAGTCGGCACCAACAAGGACGGCACCGCCCGCAGCGCCAAATGCATCCACGGCGGCGCCGCGTTCATCAAGCCCATCGTCCAGGCGTACGAGTACATGGATCTGACCCCCATGTCCATCAGCGTGGATCTGAAAAATGCCCTGTCCCGCCAGAACATCCGCATCGACGTGCCCGCCCGGTTTACCGTCGGCATTTCCACCGAACCGGGCACCATGCAGAACGCGGCCGAGCGGCTGCTGGGTCTGAAGCTGGTGGAGGTACAAGAGCTGGCTAAGGACATCATTTTCGGCCAGATGCGTCTGATTATCGCCACCATGCAGATTGAGGAAATCAACACCGACCGCGACAAATTCCTGGAAGCCGTGTCCTCCTGCGTGGAGAGCGAGCTGCGGAAAATCGGCCTGCGGCTCATTAACGTGAACGTCACCGACATCAGCGACGAGTCCGGCTACATCGAGGCCCTTGGTAAGGAAGCGGCCGCCAAGGCCATCAACGAAGCCCGTATCCAGGTGGCCGAGCGGAACCGCGAAGGCTCCATCGGCGAGGCCAATGCCGTGCGCGACCAGCGTATCTCCGTGGCCGCGGCCAACGCCACCGCCGTGGACGGCGAAAACAAATCCAAGGCCGACGTGGCCAAGTCCGATGCCACCCGCCGCGAAATGGAAGCCGAGTCCCTGCGCCGCGCGGTGACCGCCGAGAAGCTGGCCGAGGCCAAGGCGAAGGAAGAGGCCTACGCGGCCGAGGAACAGGCGGAAAAGGCCCGTGCCGCCCGCGAATTGGCCACCCAGCAGGCCGACATCATCGTCAACGCGCAGATCGAGAAGGAAAAGCTGGTCCTGGAAGCCGAGGCCGAGGCCGAGCAGTCCCGCCGGCTGGCCAAGGGTGAGGCCGACGCAATTTACGCCAAGATGGAAGCGCAGGCCCGCGGCATTCAGGAAATCCTGTCCAAGCAGGCGGCCGGTTTCTCCGATATCGTCAAGGCGGCGGGCAGCTCTCAGGAAGCCGTGCAGCTGCTGCTGGCGGATAAGATTGAGGAACTGACCAAGATCCAGGTGGAGGCCGTCAAGAACCTGAACATCGACAAGATCACCGTCTGGGACAGCATGAACGGCGAGGGCGGAAGCCCCACCACCGCGAATTTTCTGTCCGGCATGATGAAATCCATTCCGCCCATCAGCGAGACCTTCAAGATGGCCGGCCTGCAGATTCCCGCCTTCCTGGGCAAGGAGCTGGAGGAGAAGGAGACGGTTCCCGCAGAGGACGCGGTGGATAAGCCGGAAACTTGAACCGTCCGTTAAGCAGAGGGAGGGGCGGCGCGCCCCTCCCTTTTTGTATCCATTTTTGGCGGGAAGCCGCCGGAAAGTGAGTATGGCACATGTTTGATCGAGGGTATATCAAATCCATGGCGCGCTGGCGGCTGCAAACCGAGAGGAGCAACGCCATTCTGGCCGCTCTGGCCGCTTTGCTCTGTGGCGCTTCTCTCAGCGGCGGCGTGCAATTTCGCCTGCAGCTGAACGGCTCCGACGAATCCGCCCGGTTCGCTGCCGTATTTCTGCCCCTGTTCCTGATTCTCGGCCTGGTGAGCGTGGTGTACAGCGTTTTTCTCGGCAATGTCATCCACACCGGGCTGCGCGGATGGTTTATGCGGTATTCCCGCGGGGAGAACGCGCGGGCCGGCGAAGTATTCGCCAGCTTTCGCATCTATCTCCCCAGCATGACCACCGCCCTGCTGCGGGACGTGTTCGTGTTCCTGTGGAGCCTGCTGTTCATCATCCCCGGTATTGTCATGAGCTATGCCTACAGCATGGCCGACTACATCATCTACGAAAATCCCAACCTGTCTCCCAGCCGGGCGCTGCAGATGAGCAAGGCCATGACCCAGGGGCATAAGGGCGACCTGTTCATCTTTGACCTGAGCTTTTTCGGCTGGATGCTGCTCAGCGGGCTGACCTGCGGCATTCTCGGCATCGTGTACGTCAACCCCTACATGTACACCGCCCACGCGGGGCTGTATGACGCGCTCAAGGACAACGCCATCCGACAGGGCATTCTCCGCTGGGAGGATTTCGGCCAGCTGCCCCCTCCCCCCGTGGCGCCTCCCGTTCCGCCTTACGGCTATCCCCAATATTGAGGTGAATCATGCGTATCTGCTCCAACTGCGGCCTGAGTCACGACGAGGGAGCGTCCCGCTGCCGCCGGTGCGGCGGCCCGCTTGTAAAAGCGGAGATTGCCGCTCCCGTTAAGCCGCCGGAGCCGGACGCGCTGGTACGGTTCTGTCCCCGCTGCGGGCTGAGCAACCCGGAGAAAAGCGTGATTTGCCGGGACTGCGGCGCCTCGCTGAAGAAAATTCGGCCGGTCAGCGGACAGCAGGCTGTCGAAAGAATCAGCCGAAAAATCATCCGGCGGATGTACTGGTTCGACACGCTGCGTGTCCCGTATCTCATCGCCTGCGGCGTAACGGCCGCCGCCGCGCTGGGTTCGCTCATCGTCTTTCCCTCGCCTTTGACGCTTCCTTCCCTCTTGCTGAGCGTCCTGGGCGGTTTGTGCCGGCTGCTCGAAGACGTTGGATTTTCGGATCGATACTGGTATATCGACGTGGACGCCGGGCCGAACTATTACTACTACCAATGGGGCGCGATCGGTGCGCTGATCCTGTGGGTCGGCGGCCTAGTCACCCTTATTCTCAGCTGGATATACCACTAAAAACAGCCCCGGGAAAAATCCCGGGGCTGTTTTCTATGTCTCCGTCTCCAGCGCTTTCGGCCGGCAGACCGCGCCGCCGAAGATGACCGCGCCGGTGGGTTCGTCCACCAGGGCGCAGAAGAAGGGGCGATCCAGCCGCAGGGTGTGCTCTTCCAGGCTGTTCGGGCGGGCGGCGCCCGCCTTCATCTCCACGTCGGTGGCCGCGGCGGCCAGCACGCCGGCCTCGCTGACCTCCAGCGCGGTGTTATGCTGCACGATGTCGATATAGGGCCGCAGGGGGCCGGTGGGCTTGACCATGCGGGAGAAGTCGGCGGCCAGGGAATCGAAGGCGTCGGTCATGCCCAGCTTCACCAGCGTGTCCTTCAAATTCTCTTTATAAGAAACCGTGAACCGGGGCAGGGTCAGATGCAGCCGGTCGCACCGGCCTTCCGCCGCGATCAGCTCGCACAGATCCGCCGGCTTCAGCCCGGCGATCCACTCCGTCAGGGCCGCCGCGCCGGTCTTCTTGGGTAAAACCAGCACCATGGCCGTGCGGTGGTCGGCAAAGGGCAGGCGGGTGGCTTCGATCGCGTCGTCCTCATACCAGACGGCGTTTGACAGCGTCTGCGCCATCATCGGCAGGCTCTGGTTGCCTTCCGGCCCGTGAAAGACCCCGTCGCTCGTGCTGCGCAGCAGGAACGGATCCTCCCATTTGCCCTCATACAGCAGGGTGTTTATCAGCAGCATCAAATCGTCGGAGGAGAGAGGCGGCTTCACCAGGTCGGTGATCCGGCCGGCGGTCTTGTCGGCCACCCAGCCGTTGATGCCCGGTATCGCGTCGTTGTTGAAGGCGATCCGCTCGACGCCCGCGTGAAAATAGGTGTCGTTGGCCTTCAAAAAAGCGGGCTGTACCTCGGAGGTAAAAGCCTGATTCAGCCAGATGCCGTTGGCCAGCTGGTACCCGCCGGCCAGCAGGGACTGCAGATCCCGGCTTCCCTCGTTGAGCACCGCCGCGTCCTTCGCGCCGAGCAGCGACAGCATCTGCTCCTGCGTGTTCCCCGCCGCGCCGTTCGCCGTCATGGCCAGCGCCAGATACACGCTGGCCGGGGACACAAAGCCGTTTTGTCCGGTCTGCTGCGTCTGCTGGATCAGCCGCAGGGCAAACGCGCCGTACCCGTTGGCGAAGCCGCTTGTCATCCGGTTCACCGGCTGGGGCGCGCTGTACCGGGTCGTCCGCTCCGCCGTGGAGCGGGCGGTGGTGGTTCCCGTTTTCTTCCCCGTGACGGTGAGGGTCGCTTCCGAGGTGGCGGCGCCATCCTCCGAGGATGCGGCGTCCGCCCGCGATACCGGCGCCGAAGCGTCGGCGTCCCCGTTTCCGCCCGGTACCGGCGCGCCGCAGGCCGCGAGGCCCAGACACAGCGCCGCCGCACAGCCGAGGCTCAGCCATTTCTTGTTCATGATACCCCTCCTGACATGTCCGTGATTGCTCTCATTCGTATAGTGAGAGAAATCGCCGGAAATGTTGCAGGAGCCGCTGGGAAATTTTCGCCGTTGTCAGCCCTCCACCGTCACCCGCACGCCGGCGGGCGCTTCAAAGCTGGTTTGCACGCTTCCGTCGGCGTTCCGCCGGTGCCGGACATGCAGGTCCCCGGCGGGCAGCGGATAGCTCCCCTCCGCCCAGTCCAGGTCGCTCAGCTGGGGACGCAGCCGGATATCCGTTCCTCCGGGAGCAGCCAGCTCCACCCCTAGGACGGCTTCGGCCAGGAAGGGCACCGGCCCCGCCGACCAGCCGTGGCAGAGGCTGTGCCGGAACCCACTGTAGCAATGGGCCCCGTTATCCCCGTGCACATCGCTCTCGCCGGGGTGGGGCAGCCGATCGATGGGTGACGCCTTACACGCCCAATCCAGGTCAAAATCCTCCCAGAAGGTGGTGGCTCCCAGATCGAGCATGGCGCCGTAATAGGCACGCAGCATGTCCAGCGCCTGCGTCATATGGCCGCCCGCCGCCGCGCCCCGCAGAATGTAATAGCTCATGAAGGTGGACAGGCCCCGGGGACCGTCCAGCCGCAAGATTTCCCCCGCCCGCTCCGGGGGCAGCATACCCGCCAGGGCCAGCAGCGCGGCCGCGGGCTTGACCTGTCCGCCGTCCCCGCCATAGGCCCGCAGCGCCGCTGCGCCCCGCTGGGCCCGCCGGGCCGTGTCCTCGTCCTCCAGCAGGCGGCAGAGCACCGCCGCCGCGTCCATGGACAGCGCCGCCAGGGCCTGCACCCCGGCCCGGGCCTCCGGCATGCCATGGGTGGACCAGTCGAGAAAATAGTCATCCAGCGCCAGACGGCCGTCCGGCTCCACCTGGCGCAGAATCTGCGCCGTCAGGGCGCGTATGTACTCCCGGTGCTTGGCCGGGAAGGCCTTGTCCCCCGTGTACTGGTACCAGTCCCGCAGGATGAGCAGCCACCACATGGAATACGCCGGCATCCCGTTCATCCAGCCGGGCAGCGCCGCTTCCCCGCAGGCGGTGTCCAGGCTTTGCTCCAGCAACGGCTCCCGCCCGAACAGGGCGCGGATGGCCAGCATTTCGGGATGGGTGTCCCCAATCCAGACCAGCCGATCCCGTTTGATCCCGTCCCACAGCCGGTTCTGCAGGCAGAGATGGCAGGTATAGGCGGCCGTGTCATAGATGGCGTTCAGCCGGGTGTCGCTGCAGCGGAAGCTTCCTCGGTAAGGTACGTCCCGATAGACGAACACCGCCGGCGCGCTTTTGAGCTGGATGGACGCCTCTTCCTCGACAAGCTCGATGAGCAGGAACCGGAAGCCGGTCTCCCCAAAGGTCTGATCACTCAGCGCGGGCAGCGGGACGGTGAAATCCCGCAGGGCGTGGTCGTTGCCCGCGTTCTTCTGCCCGAGACCGCTCAATGCCTCGCTGGCCGACTCCCCGAAGCACAGGCGCACCCGCGGATAACTAGCGCCCGCCGCCTGCCAGTTCAGCAGCCGGACGCCGCCATGGAGCTCCTGGCCGTAATCCAGCAGCACCGCCGCCCGCTCGCCCCCGTCCCGGTTTTCCATCCGGACGGTCGCGTCCTCCCGCAGACGGATTTGCAGCTCGCCCGGCTGCAGCAGGGCGTCCGCCCCTTCCACACGGCCGCGGGTCAGGATGACACGGGCCGGGGGCACCAGCACCCGCCGGCGGGTGTCCTCCTCCAGCACGGGGATGGTGTCGATAATCCTCATTGAAAGCTCCTCCTTCTTCGGGACTCGGCCGTTAACGCCGGAGCCCCTCGTCGGCTCCGATTATAACAGATACCGGAGGAAAACGAAAGACAAAATTACGGCTCTCGCCTCGTCAAAAAGCAGCAGGGCGAACCCGCCCTGCTGCTGAGGATGATGGGATCGACAGCGGCCGTCACCCCAGCAGGGTGGCGGCTCCGGGGCCGAGGGGCAGCCCAGTGATCATCCAGACCACCAGCAGCACCGTCCACCCGATAAGGAAGAACAGGCTGTAGGGCAGCATCATGGAAACCAGGGTGCCGATGCCCGCCTTTTTATCGTATTTCCGGGCGAAGACCACGATCATGGCGAAATACGACATCATGGGCGTGATGAGGTTGGTGCAGGAGTCACCGATGCGGTAGGCCACCTGGGTCAGCTCCGGCGAATAGCCCAGCATCATGAACATGGGGATGAAAATGGGGGCCAGCACCGTCCATTTTGCCGTGGCGGAGCCCATCAGCAGGTTGAGCAGAGAGGTGAACAGCACGAAGATCACCATCAGCAGCGGCCCGCTGATGCCCGAGGACTTGAGAAATTCCGCCCCGCTGATGGCTAGAATCGTACCCAGCTTGCTGTAGTTGAAAAAGCTGATGAACTGGGCGGCGACGAAAATCAGGGCGATGTAGCCGCCCATGGCCGCCATGTTTTTTTCTAGCTGTCCCGCCACGTCCTTCTCGTTTTTGTAGGTTCCGGAAATCCGGCCGTAGAGGACGGAGGGGACGAAAAACAGCAGCGCCAGCAAGATGATGATGCCGTCGATGAGAGGGGCACCGGTGGTCAGGCTGCCGGTCTGGGGATTGCGCAGCAGGGAGGCGCGGGGGATCGCCGCCGCTATCAGCCCCGCCACCAGCAGGAGCAACACCAGGGAGGCGATCTTCATCCCCTTGGCCTCCTGGCCGGTCAGGGCGGTCAGACGGTGATCCGCCTGACCCTCCTCCTGTTCGAACCGGCCCAGGCGGGGTTCCACGATCTTATCGGTGACCAGGGTGCCGATGGCCACGATGAGAACGGTGGACGCGATCATGAAAAACCAGTTATCGGTGGCCAGCACAGTATAGCCGCTGTCCACGATGTGGGCAGCCTCGGTGCTGATACCGGCCAGCAGGGGATCCAACGCGCCGATAAGCAGGTTGGCGCTGAACCCGCCGGATACCCCGGCAAAGGCCGCCGCCAGCCCCGCCAGCGGGTGCCGGCCATAGGCCATAAACACCAGTGCCCCCACCGGAATCAAAACGACGTATCCGATATCGGTGGCGATGTTGGACATCACCCCCAGCAGCACCACCACCGGGGTGATGATGGCCCGCGGGGTGACCGACACCATCTTTTTCAGCAGAGCGGACAGATAGCCGCTGCCCTCCGCACAGCCGATGCCCAGCATGGTGACCAGCACCACCCCCAGGGGGGCGAAGCTGGTGAAGTTGCTCACCATGCTGGTCAGCATATACACCACGCCCTCCTTGCTCAGCAGGGAAACGGCTGTGACGGTCTGGGTCTCCAGCTCCAGGGTTTTGGAGTTGATGAGTTCCCCGGTGGCGGACACGCCGAGCAGGGCGCACAGGGCGGAAACCAGGATGATACCCAGGGTGAACAGCGCGAACAGGGTAATGGGGTGGGGCAAGCGGTTGCCCGCCCTCTCGATGCCTCCCAGTATCCGGCCGAACAGGGACGGTTTATCTTTTCTGCGTTTTTTAGCCATGCGATTACCTCGGTTACCTATAATATCGTCTATAGTGTGGCTGATTTCCGTTGAAAAACACGCGGCCCATAAAAAAACAGCCATTCTTTTCTAACCCATAGCCTGTCGGGCATCCGTTATCCGTTTGACTTTTTCATGGGCCGCGATTAGAATGAAAAGAGAAAATGGCAGAGCACTTCTCTATCAGGAGGTTTACTATGTATTACGCCACAACCTGCCCGTCTCCTGTGGGACGGCTCACCCTTGCCTGTGACGGAGAAAACCTGGTCGGTCTCTGGATGGAAGGACAGAAATATTTTGGAGGCACGATTGGCGAGACAATGATTTTCAAGGAGGATCTCCCGGTCTTTGAGGCCGCGAAGGGGTGGCTGAATCGGTATTTCGCGGGGAAGAAGCCCGCCATTGCCGAGCTGCCGCTGCGGCCTATTGGCGGAGCATTCCGGCAAGGCGTATGGAGCCTCCTATGCGAAATTCCCTATGGGGAGGTTGTCACTTATGGCGGTCTTTCCCAAAAGCTGGCGGCCCGTCTGGGAAAAACCACCATGTCCAGTCAGGCGGTGGGGGGCGCGGTGGGCCACAATCCGATTTCCATCATCATCCCCTGCCACCGGGTTGTGGGGGCCGGCGGCAGCTTAACGGGCTACGCCGGAGGCATTGACAAAAAGCGCCGGCTTTTGGAGCTGGAAGGTGTCGATACGTCCCGTCTCTTTGTGCCGACCAAGGGAACCGCTCTTTAAGCGCCGCGGGTCACCCGCTGGCGAAGGCTCCTCCACACACGCAAAAGGCCGCCGGATACATCCGGCGGCCCCAATATTTTCTACGATTTTCTGGCGTCCTCCCAGGCCTCGAACGCTTCGATGGGCATGGGCTTGGCAAACACGTAGCCCTGCACCAGGTCACACCCGACCTCCCGCAGGAAGGCCAGCTGTTCCTCATTCTCGATGCCCTCGGCCACGGTCTGGACGCCCAGCCGGCCCGCCAGCTCCACCATGGCACTGACGACGTCCCTGGTTTTCTTCCGCGACACATGGCGGAAAAACCGCCGGTCGAATTTTATCACGTCCACATCGAATTCCATGAGCAGGCCCAGAGAGGAATACCCCGAGCCGAAATCGTCCAGCGAGCACAGAAATCCCATTTGATGCATGGCGTCGATCTGTTTCTTCACATAGGCGATCCCGTGGTCGTCAAAGAACGAGGATTCGGTCAGCTCCAGCTCGATCCAGCCCGGGGCAATGGCGTACCGGCTCGCGATGGCTTGGAGCGGGCGCAGGGCGTCGTCGCTCCTGAAATGCTCCCGGGACAGGTTGACAGAAATCGGCAGTATCTGCCGGCCTCTATCCGCCCAATCACGCAGGGTTTTGCACACCTGCTCGAACATGTACAAATCCAGGCTGCGAATCCGCCCGTTCTTTTCGAAGAGCGGAATAAAATCCGAGGGGAAAATCACTCCCTGCGCCGGATGGATCCAGCGCACCAGCGCCTCAGCGCCGCCTATTTCGCCGTTGTTCACCCCGACCTTGGGCTGCAGGAATACCTGAAAATCCCCGTTTTCCAGCGATGGCTCGAACAGGTCGTTGAGCTCCCTCTCCCTGAGCAGCCGCTGGGTGAAGGCGGCGTCATAAAACTTACAGTGCTCATCCTCGGCAGCGGAGCGGTTCCGGCTGGCGGTTTTCGCCCGATCCTGCAGCACCGTGATATCGGCGGCGGGATCCTCCACCATGTACGCGCCCGGCTGTAGGATCAGACGATACGGTTTTGCCGCCTGCCGGTTGAAGCCGTTAATCGCCTCCGCCAGCTTTCCGAGGCGGCGGCAAAGCGCCTGCGGCTCGTTCTCCTTGAGGCAGAGATAGAAATTATCGGCGGCGGTGCGGGCCGCCGCCTCTTCCCCGCCGGTCTCGCTTTCCAGCGCCTTCATCACATAGCGCAGGGTGCGATCCCCGGCCTCGCGGCCATAGGTCTCGTTGATGAGCTTGAAATCCTTGATATGGAGCAGCACCACGGCATAGTCACCGGAAGAGGCGTTTTGCAGCAGATTCCGGCAGCGGATTTGGAACGCCGTGTTGTTCATCCCGCCTGTTACCGGATCCACAAAGGCCACCCGCTCCAGCTGCCGGTAATGCCCTCGGAATATGCGGGCAAAAACGGCCAGCATGAGGACAAAAAGGGCCAGAATTCCGGCGATGATCAAAAAGGTCTGCCATATATAGGCGTTGGTCTGGGCGGAAATCAAATCGGCCGGCACCAAGGTCAGCAGTACCCAGTCGTAACTGGCCAACGGATTATACGCCAGTATCAGGTCGGTGCCGTTTACCGCCGTGAAGGGGAATACGCCAGGCTGCTGCCGCTTCATATTCTCCTGCATACGGCGAATGCTCGCCGCCGTATCGCTGTTGGGGGTTTCCGAGAACAGCGCGTCCAGCCGCATAAAGGGCTCCAGATTGGTGGGAGAAATAACGACGTGGCTATCCTGGTGAATGATGCAGGTCAGTCCCAGGCCGGAAAAGCTTACCGATTGTATCAGCTGCTGCATATTTTCCTTGCTTCGTTTCCCCGCGAGCACTCCGACCACGTCATCGCCGCGGCGAATCGGAATGGAATATAGAATTTCCTGGTTATCCATGAACGACACGCCGTCTTGCCCGTTCAACGAAGCCTGTATGCCGGACAGACTGAATATGTCGTTTCTAAGAGGGGCCGTACTGAAAAAACGGCTGCCCTCATCGGTGATAAGAAGTGCGTCAAAATCCATAGATCGTGCTTTATCGCGCAAGAACTCCTTCAGCGGTTCCGGATTCTCATGGTCGTAAATTTGACGTATGCTGTCTTCCAGCAGTTCCATATCTTCCATTTGTTTGGTCAATCGAAAATCAATGTCGTTGGAGAGCTGAAGGGACACATCGGTAACATAGGTCTGCGTACTTTTATTCATCGCCATCTGCAAGCGCGACGCGGTCCAAACAGCCAAGGCGATAATCAGCAGAACCAACACTGCCAGAAGCAGGAGCAGCCGTTTGTAATAAAAAAAGGAAGCCGATTTGCCAAGATATGCGCGAATGGTACCCTGGCCCTTGTCCTGTTTCATCCTTTGCCCTCCCGCGTTTGTTCTGTTCCTAGTGTAACATAAGTTTCCGCAAAAATCCATGGGTTTCATCCCGTGGGACACGCGCGGTTTCCCCCGAACCCAAAAATGGGCTAGCCCCTAAAGGCTAGCCCATTTATTCAGCGATAAACTGCTCAACCGGCAGACGGCGTAAATTCCATTTGTGGAATTTACTTCATCATGCTGGCTACTTCGTCGGCGAAGTTGTCTTCCCGCTTCTGCATGCCTTCGCCCTTTTCGAAGCGGACGAACTCGGCGATCTTCATGGCGCCGCCGGCCGCTTTGGCCTGATCCGCCACGTACTGTTCCACCGTGATGTCGCCGTTCTTGACGAAAGCCTGCTGCAGCAGGCAGTTGGTCTCATAGAACTTGCCGATGCGGCCGTCCACCATCTTCGCAATGATGGCCTCGGGCTTGTTGGCGTTCTTGGGATCGTTCTGGATCTGGGCCACGAGGATTTCCTTCTCCTTGGCCAGGGCTTCCGCCGGGACGGTGCTCTTGTCCAGATACTGGGCGTTGAGAGCGGCGATTTGCATCGCCACATCCTTGCCGCACTCGATGAGCGCGTCGGAACCGGAGGCCGCCGCGTCCGCATCAAAGCGAACCAGCACGCCGATGCGGCCGCCGCCGTGGACATACGCCACGCAGTCGCCCTCGTAGCGCAGGAATCGACGGATGCTCAGGTTCTCGCCGATGACCAGGATTTTATCCCGCAGGGCGTCGGCCACGGTCTGCTCCCCTTCATAGGGCAGGGCGGACAGGGCCGCCACGTCGGCGGGGTTCTTCTCGGCCACAATCTCGGCCAGAGCCTTGACGAAATTCTGGAAATCCGCGTTCTTGGCCACGAAGTCGGTCTCGGAGTTCACTTCGATGACCACGCCCACCTTCTTGGCGTTGTCCACATAGGCGTAGACAAGGCCCTCGGCGGCAATGCGGGTGGATTTTTTAGCCGCGGCGGCCAGGCCCTTTTCCCGCAGGAAATCGATGGCCTTCTCCATGTCGCCATCGCTGGCGGCCAGCGCTTTTTTGCAGTCCATCATGCCCACGCCGGTCTTCTCGCGCAGGGTCTGGACGTCTTTCGCAGTAAATGCCATGTTATTCAAGTCCTTTCGTGGTGGATTGTTGAAAGATTCAGGCTTCGGCGGGAGCTTCCGCAGCGGCGGCGGGGGCTTCCTCAGCCTCCGCGGCGGCGGTTTCCTCGCCCTGACGGCCTTCGAGAATGGCGTTGGCCATGGTGGAGGCAATCAGCTTGACGGCGCGGATGGCGTCGTCGTTGCCGGGAATCACATAATCCACGTCGTCGGGATCGCAGTTGGTGTCGACAATCGCCACAATCGGAATGTGCAGCTTGCGGGCTTCGGAGACGGCGATCTTCTCCTTGCGGGGATCGACGATGAACAGAGCGCCGGGCAGCTTCTTCATGTCCTTAATGCCGCCCAGGAACTTCTCGAGCTTCTCGATCTCATGGTTGAGCTTGATAACTTCCTTCTTGGGCAGCAGGTCGAAGGTGCCGTCCTCTTCCATGGCCTTAAGCTGCGCGAGGCGCTTGATACGGCCCTGGATGGTGCGGAAGTTGGTCAGCATACCGCCCAGCCAGCGGGCGTTGACAAAGTGGGCGCCGGCACGCTGGGCCTCGTCACGGATAGAATCCTGCGCCTGCTTCTTGGTGCCGACAAACAGAATGGTCTCGCCGTTCGCGGCCAGATCGCGCACGAACATGTACGCTTCTTCCAGCTTGCGGACCGTTTTCTGCAGGTCGATGATATAGATGCCGTTGCGCTCCGTAAAGATATAGGGAGCCATTTTGGGGTTCCAGCGCCGGGTCTGGTGGCCGAAATGCACACCGGCTTCCAGCAACTGCTTCATGGATACGACTGCCATTGACTGTTTCCTCCTTGGTTTTACCCTCCGCGGGGCTTATGGGGGCATGTGAATTTACCGCCATATCCATGGCACCGGCGGTTTTGCCGGAACCCGCCATGGCTAAAGACCCGCGTGCGTTTTGCCGAACTAGTATAGCACAAAACCACCGTTTAAGACAAGCGCTTTTTCAAAATTTTCCGTACATTTGCGCTTTTTTTCGTATTCTTACAGGGACAGCGACGCATTTCCCCACATTTTACAGCAGGTTTCCGAACGATAGCGCTAATCCAGCTGGCGGATGCCCTCGATGGGCGGGACATTCATGGCCTGCCGCGCCGGGAACAGCACCGCCAGGGCGCTGAGCAGGATGCAGGTGAGCGCCCCGCCGATGAGCAGCGGCCAGGAGGTGTTTCCGATATTCTCCGGCGTCAGGCAGGCCATCAGAAGCAGATACCCTCCGGTTCCGAGGATCGCGGCCAACACGCCGCTGAACACCCCCTCGTACACCAGCATGCACAGCTCTTGGCCCCGGGTCATCCCCACGCTGCGCAGCACCGACAGATCCCGCCGACGGCTGTGAACCCGCCCGGCGGCGGCGTTGAGCAGGCCCATGACGCCCATGGCGGCGATGCAGACCGACAGCATGGCGGTAACGGTCAGCATCAGGCGGTAAATCGTCTCCTCCGCCTCGTTGGACTCCAGCTGATCATACAAGCTTAGGTCGGCCTTTTCGGCGGCGGTTCTCATGACGGCGGCGGCCGTCTCGTAGTCCTCGCCGCCGGACAGATAGACAATCAGATCGGAAAACCGCACCGGCAGGCCGAGACGCTCCTCCGCCCCCTCGCCGGCGATCAGGGTCATCATTTCGCCGCCCCCCATATCCAGCCAGTCGGGGGGCTTGCGGATGACCGCGCCCACCTTCACCGTGCGATCCAGGCGGGCTTCGGCGCCGGACTGGCCGTTTTTCAACGCCGTGCCGTTCACGACGGTCAGCTCCAGGTCGTCCCCCGCGTGATAGGCATCGTTGGTGAAGAGCTTCAGCTCCGGCGGCTTCTCCGACAGGAAACGGCTGCTGTACAGGCGGCCGGTGGAGGTGCCGTCCTGATTGACCGTGATTTTATAGGCGTAATCCGGCAGGCAGAGGATGATCTCCCGTCCCTCCCGCAGGGCCTCGGGATGGATGGCCCCCTCCGCCACATAGGGCTTCAGCTCCTCGAGGAGCGCGTCCTCCATGGTCAGCAGATTGGACAGCCGGTAAAAGGCGTCCGCCGCGTCGTAGCCGTACTTCTCGTTCGCGCGGGGATTGGTCTGCGTCAGGTCGTCGTTCAGCCAGAAATCGCTGTATTCCAGCAGATAGGGGGTTTGCTTCTCTTTCGGCAGCCGGGCGCAAAACAGGGTGTCCAGCTTGCTGTAGACCCGGCCGCCCGCCAGCCGGCCCCGCACCTGTTCGGGAAGCTGCCGCTGAGTATTGACATACTGCTCCGGCTCATCGATTTGCGGGATGCTGCCATCCATTTTGCCGTAGCCGATACTGCCGACAAAGCGATCGATGAGCTCAAAATCCGGGCGGACGAAGGTATTCGCCCGCTGGGTGCGGCAGAAGGCCATGACAAAATTCAGGGCGACGAGGCAGAAGGCGAAGCCCAGTATGGTCAGCGTCATCCGGAGACCGGAGCGGCGCAGGGACTGAAACGACAGGCGCAGGGGGGAGATGAATTGCCGCGTCCGCCAGCGGGAGGGATGCCGCCGCTTGGCCCGGAAGGCCACCGCCTCCACCGGCGGGATCCGGCCGGCCCGCAGGGCGGGAATCAGGGCGGAGAGCAGCCCGAACACCACCGTGCCCACCAGAACGGCGGCGGGCACCCAGGGGCTGAACGCATACAAAAGCGGCGCGCCCAGCAGGGCGGAAAAGAGTTGCACCGCCCCATAGGACAGGCCCCCGCCCACCAAAATCCCCGCCGCCCCGCCGACAAGGGAGACGCTCAGGGCCTCCAGCAGCAGGATCCGCCTGGCCTGGGACTTGGTGGCCCCCACACAGCGCAGGAGGGCCAGCTGACGCCGGCGCTTTTCCACCGTCAGCAGGAAAGCGCCGATGAGGATGGAGGCCAGGGTGAACAGCACGGCGCCGGCGATGATGCCCACATACAAAAACGTTTCCTTCTCACTGGGAAGGCCCACGCCGCTGCTTGGCAGCTCCCGGTAAACGGTATTGTTGCAGACGTAAAGGACATCGTCGGGGATATGGGCCGCGATATAAGCCCCGTCGGGTCGGGGCGCGTCCAGCAGATACAGATACGGCAGGGCACAGAGAGCCGCCGCCTCCTGTTCGCACAGCAGGCCGTTCAGGGGCTGGATGGTGACATCCTCGGGAAAATGGCCGGCGGCGTACCGGTAATAGGATTCCCAGACAGCGGCGTAGTTTTGCAGCAGGCCCGTCACCTTCCAGGTCCGGGTCTCGCTGCGCCCGTCGGCAAGGGTCACGGCGGCGGTCACGGTTCCGCCAAGTTCCGCGTTCAGGCGGAAGGCGGCGGCTCTCTCCAAAGCGATTTCCCCAGGGGCTTCGGGCAGCCGACCGTCCAGCAGACGGATGCGGGCCATGCCGCGGACCGCCTCGTCCGCGTAGCCGACCAGCACGGCGGCGGCGTTGTTTTCCACCGTCACGCTGCCGGACAGGAGCATCGCGCCCTTTCTGGGAAACGCGTCGCTGTGCAGCAGGCTTTGGGCCGCCGCATCCGTCCCTGTGGCGACAACCATCTGCTCGCCGTAGGTATCCTTGGCGTTCTCCACGGCGGTTTTCACCGACGAAAGGCCCACCAGGGCCACGAGGGTGAGGAACATGGCGGACAGGGCCACGGCGCCGCCCAGCAGCAGGGTGCCAGCCTTCCGCTTTTTCATCCCCCGCCAAGTCAAGAGCCAGAGGGTTTTCATACGGGGCTCACCTCCGAGTCGGAGGTTGAGTCGGCGGCTACCAGGCCGTCCTCCAGGGTGAGGACACGATCGGCCCCCTCGGCGATGCGCAGGTCGTGGGTGACCAGCACCAGTGTCTGACCGAAGCGGCGGCGGGAAAGATGCAGCAGCTCCAGCACCTCCCCGCCCGACCGGCCGTCCAGGTTGCCGGTGGGCTCGTCCGCCAGGATAACGGCAGGCTTGGAGGCCAGGGCTCGGGCGATAGCCACCCGCTGCTGCTGCCCGCCGGACAGCTCCCCGGCGAAGTGGCCCAGCCGCTCGGTCAGGCCCAGGGTTTCCACCACGGCGTTCAAATACTCCGCATCCGGGCGGCGGCCGTCCAGGTTCAGGGGCAGCACGATATTCTGCCAGGCGGTCAGTTCGGGTACCAGGTTATAAAACTGAAACACAAAGCCGATGCGGCGGCGGCGCAGGATGGTGCGCTGCTTATCGCTCAGGGCGTAGATGTCCCGCCCTTCCAGCAGCACGGTGCCGGTGGTGGGCATGTCCAGCCCGCCCAGCAGATGGAGCAGGGTGGTCTTGCCGGACCCCGATCGGCCGACAATGGCGGTGAAGCCGCCCTCCTCAAAGGTGAGATCGCACCGGTTGAGGGCGCGCACCTCGCTTTCCCCCCGGCCATAAATCTTGGACAGGTTTTTCGCTTGCAGAACCGCGTTCATGGGCCATCACTCTCCTTTACCGCCCAGTATACTCTCCGCAGCTTACGATTCGGTGAAGGGGCCGCTTACGGTTTCGTAAGCTGGATATCCAGCCGGCTTCAATTTTCCGTTTTTTCCACACAGTTGAGGGCGGGAAGGGTAACGACGAAGGCGGTGCCGGAGGCCTCCTGAACGGCACGGATATCCCCATGGTGCTGCCGCACGATTTCCCGGGCCAGGGGCAGGCCGATGCCCAGGCCGCCGCTGGCGCTGTTTTTCGCCCGGTAAAACCGCTCGAAAATACGCGGCAAATCCGCCGCGTCCACGCCCGGGCCGTTGTCCCGCACCGTCACGCGGGCCGCGCCGTCGCCTGGTTGGACGGTCACCGTCACCACCGGGGGCTCGCCCGCGTGATCCGCGGCGTTCTTGATGAGGTTGAACAGGGCTTGCCGCAGCCATTTCTCGTCAAAGCGGGCCTCCACGAGGCCGGGCGCGGTCAGGCGGAAATCGGCCCGGCGGGGATGGGCGTCCCGCACGGCGTTCATGGCGGCCCGGACGGTCTCGGTCAGGTTCTGAGGCTCGACGCGCAGAAGGGTGGCATCGGCCTCCAGACGGGCGAAATCCAGCAGGGCGCGGGTCAGCTCGTCCATCCGCGCGGCCAGCAGCACGCACCGATCAAGTTGCTCCCGCCGGCGGCCATCCGCCTCCCCCTGGAGCAGCTCCAGGTAGGTCAGCAGGGCGGTCAAGGGGGTTTTCAGCTGGTGGGAAACGTCGGCCATAAAATCCTTGATGGCGGTTTTTTCCCGGGAAAGCTGGGCGACCAGGTGGTTCATCCGTTTGCAGGCCAGCTCCAGCTGCCCGGCCAGGACGCCCACGTCCCCCTCCCTGAGCGGAGTGAGATCGGCGGTGAAATCCCCCCGCATCATCCCCTCCAGGGTTTGGCCCAGGGCGCGGATCTGCCGTTTTATCCGCCGGGCGGAGCAGGCATAGCCGGACAAAAAGCCCAAGAGGGCGGCGGTCAGCGTCAGGGCCGCGGCGGTAAGGAGGTTCATAGCAGCCGGTACCCCTCCCCCCGCACTGTTTCGATCCGGGCCCCGTCCGCCCCGAGCTTGTCCCGCAGACGGGACATATGCACCGACAAGGTATTGTCCTCAATGAATTCGCCGTCGAAATCCCACACGGCATCCAGCAGCTGCCGGCGGGTGAGTATCCGCCCCTGGCCGGTGGCCAGGCGGTAGAGAATATGGAACTCCGTGGGCGTGAGGGCCAGGACTTCCCCCCCGCGGGAAACCGTCCGCCGGGCGCTGTCCAGGATAAGTTCCCCGATTTGCAGCCGCTCGGGAGAGGCGGCGTCCGACCGGCGCAGGAGGACGCGGATGCGGGACAGGAGCTCTCTGAGCCGGAAGGGCTTGGCGACGTAATCGTCCCCGCCGCAGTCCAGGCCCCGCACGGTATCCATCTCCTCGTCGCAGCAGGTGAGGAACAGGATGGGGACGCGGCGGGTTTTCCGCACCTCGGCGCACAGGGAAAAGCCGCTGCCATCGGGCAGCAGCACGTCGAGAATCAGCAGATCGGGGGCCGCGTCCGGCCGGGAGAGGGCTGCGCGGGCGGCGGCGAGGCTGCCGCAGGCGGTCACCCGGTAGCCCTCGCCGGTCAGGACGCTGACCAGGCCGTCGCGGATATATTCGTCGTCCTCCACCAGAAAGATGGTTTTTTCCATGGGCGGTTCCCCCTTGCTTTGCACGTACGGCGGCAGATTTGCCGGCTGTCTTTTTTTCAGTATACCACATCGGCGGAGCCGGCGAGGTGAAGATTTCGTCATCTTGGCCTTGTGTTTTTTCCAAAAAAGGACACAGGCCATGATGGGCTGTGTCCTTTGGAAGGTATTGGGATGGGGCTATCAGAGATTGTGCAGGTATGCGGGGTATGAGCCCGCGATTCTATAGCAGCGCTTTTAGATCTCTATCGAGTGATGTGTCGGTGTGCGGGGCACCACCCCGCGCTCCTATTGCGCCAATGTGGCGCCCGCACCCCCTCTTTTCCTTTTCTAGAAAAAGAAAAGAGGGGGGAGAAAAGAAAA
>ERZ856578.1434-NODE-1434-length-44948-cov-3.979608_pt1 | contig 44948 bp, 42 predicted proteins | sample MGYA00514384_ERZ856578 | MGnify/ENA primary metagenome ERZ856578 (study PRJEB29103, sample SAMN06111958) | human gut metagenome | biome: human gut; feature: ankylosing spondylitis patient; material: healthy_person | host: Homo sapiens | place: China:Hangzhou...
AAGTCCCCCTGGAATTTGGCCCCTATTTTCTGGCCCAGGCAGGCGATTTGGCGACGGAGGCCGACTACCTCTGTGAGCCCCATATCCAGAGCGTTTACGAGATCTCTTACGTGGTTTCGGGCGAGGGGGTTTTCACCGTCGACGGCAATCCTTATCCACTGCGCAAGGATATGCTGTTCATCAACCGGCCAGGCGAGGAGCATTCCATCCTGTCCAACAAAAGCAACCCGATCCGATACTTTTATTTGGGCTTCACCTTCAATGAGCCCTATTTATCGAAATATGAGTATAAGACACTCAAGGATTTTTTCGACACGTGCGACAAACGGGACGCCACGGCCGGAAGCAGCTTGCAGGATTCTTTCCTCAAGCTGTTCAATAACCTGATCACCACCGATCTGTTCGCAGGCTCCATGATCGAGTCCTGCATCCACCAGATCGCCGTAACCGTGTACCGGCAGTACAACGACACCGCCGAGCGGGTGTATGCCCCTACCCAGCCTCTCGACGGCAAAAAGCGGCTGCTCTACGACATCATCCACTATATCGACGTGGAAAGCGAGGATATGGGCGCGCTGCAAAAACTCAGCGAAACCTTTGGATACAGCTATTCCTACATAGCCGACCTGTTCAGCCGGAACATGGGGGAACCTCTCAAGGAGTATTTCACCCGCCGCCGGTTTGAACGGGCCACCCAGCTGCTCGAGGACGGCATGAGCGTCACTCAAATTGCGGATATGCTGGGATATAAGTCCATCCATTCCTTCAGCCGTGCCTTTACCAGGCGCTTCGGGGTATCGCCCCTGGAATATCGCAAGGCGCAAAAAGAGTCCTGTGGGGAATCAACGACGAACAAGGAGAGATGAAGATGAAAGTAGCAGTCATCGGCTGCGGCAACATTGCCAACGCGGCCCACATCCCGGCGTATATGAAAAACGCGGAGGTGGAAATCGTCTATTTCTGCGACATCCTGCTCGACCGGGCCGAGGCCGCGGTGGAAAAGTACGGCTGCGGCAAGGCCGTCCGCGATTATCACGACGTCCTGAAGGATCCGGAAATCGAGGCGGTCTCGGTCTGCACTCCCAACAACGTCCACGCCTCCATTGCCATCGATGCGTTAAGGGCGGGCAAACATGTCCTGTGCGAGAAGCCCGCTGCCCGCACCTATGAGGAAGCGCTCGAGATGCAGAAGGTGCAGCATGAGACGGGCAAGGTGCTCAACATAGGCGTGGTCAACCGCTTCAACGACAGCGTCAACCTGATCAAGCAGTACATCGATTCCGGCAAGCTGGGCGACGTGTTCCACGTGTACATCAGCTTCCGCTCCCACCGCTGCATCCCTGGTCTGGGCGGTGCGTTCACCACCAAAGCCATCGCCGGCGGCGGCGCTCTGATCGACTGGGGCGTGCATTTCCTCGACATCGTCATGTACTGCTGCGGCGATCCCAAACCGGTCACGGTCAGCGGCGAGACCTTCTGCCGCCTCGGCAAAGATATGAAGGACTATGCCTATACCGACATGTGGGCGGGTCCCCCGGATTACAGCGGCACCTATGACGTGGACGACTCCGTCACCGCCCTCATCCGCACCGCCGGCCCGGTTATCACCCTGAACGGCGCTTGGGCGCAGAATATCGGGCAAAATGAGATGTATATCGATTTCATGGGCGACAAGGCGGGGATCCGCCTGCAGTACGGCCAGGATTTCACCGTCTACACCGCCGAGCACGGCGCCCTGGTGGAATACAAGCCTGTCTTTAAGATGAACAACCACTTTGAAAACGAGATCAACGCGTTCGTGGACTGCATCAAGACCGGCAAAAAGCTTCCGTCCCACATCGACACCGTCGTCATCACCGCCAAAATGATGCAGGCGATCTACGACTCTGCCGATGCGCACCGTGAAGTGGTCATGGACTGATCGGAGAGGAGAGACCATTGTGAAAATCGGATTCGTAGATTATTATCTCGATGAATGGCACGCCAACAATTATCCCGCGCTCATCAAAGAGGTATCGGGCGGCGAGATGGAGGTCGCGTACGCTTACGGCCATATCGACAGCCCCATCGGCGGCATGACCACCGATGAATGGTGCGCCAAATACGGCATCGAACGGGTTGCGACCATCGAGGAACTCACCGCGAAGAGCGACGCGGTCATCGTCCTTTCCCCCGACAACTGCGAGATGCACGAGGAACTCTGCCAAATCCCGCTGCGTTCGGGCAAGCGGTGCTATGTGGACAAAACCTTCGCTCCGGATTACCCCACCGCCCGGCGGATCTTCGATATCGCGGAACAGAGCGGTACCCCCTGCTACTCCACCTCTGCCCTGCGCTTCGCGGATGAGTACAAGGATATCGACTCGGCATCGATTACCTCGCTGTGTTCCTGGGGGCCTAATGATTTCGACACCTATTCCATCCATCAGCTAGAGCCGATCATGATGCTGATCAAGTCCCATCCCGTCCGGGTGATGTATCTGCCGGGTGAAAACTGGTACACCGTCGTCATCGCGTTCGAGGACGGACGGACCGCCACCCTGACCGGCTATGCCAAGGGGTCGCCCTTCATGATGAACATCGCGGGCAAGGCGGAAAACACCCTCGTCAAGGTGGAATCCGACTTCTTCCACAACTTCATCGTGGAATTGGTGGCGTTCCTCCGCACCGGCGAGATCCACGTTCCCCACGATCAGACCCTCGCCATTATGGCGGTGCGGGGCGCAGGCCTCGAGGCCATTCAAAAGCCCGGCGTATGGGTGGATGTACCGGCGATCTCCTAATCCGCAATTTGAGAAAGGGGTTAACCACATGAGCGAATTTTCGATCGGCATCATCGCCGACTGGCTCCGCCTTCCCTTTGAAGAAAGCCTGAAAACCTGCGCCGACATGGGCGCGGACGGTGTCCAGCTTTACGCCGTGAGCGGCGAAATGGCGCCTGAAAACCTGACGCCCGCGCAGATCGCGGAGAAAAAGGCGCTGCTGTCCCGTTACGGTCTGGCGGTTTCCGCCTTGTGCGGCGACCTCGGGGGTCATGGGTTCACCCGCGCGGATGAGAACCCGGGCAAAATCGAAAAGTCCAAGCGGATCGTCGACCTGGCGCTGGAACTCGGGAGCCATGTGGTGACCACCCACATCGGCGTGGTGCCGGAGGACAATACCTGCGACACCTATAAAATCCTGCAAGAGGCCTGCAACACCCTGGCGGACTATGCACATCGGAACGGTGCGTTCTTCGCCATCGAGACCGGGCCGGAACCGGCCGCGCGGCTGAAAGCGTTTCTCGACGGCCTGGATTCCAAGGGCGTCGCGGTCAACCTGGACCCGGCCAATCTCGTCATGGTCACCGACGACGATCCGGTGCAGGCAGTTTTCACCCTACAGGATTACATCGTCCACACCCACGCAAAGGACGGTATCATGATCCAAAAGACCGATCCCAAACGGATTTACGATTTCTTTGCGGACAATGGGATCGAGGACCTGCGTCTGGGCGACTACTTCAAGGAGACGCCGCTCGGCCAGGGAAAGGTCGATTTCGACCGCTATCTGGATGCGCTTCGTCAGATCGGTTATCACGGCTTCCTGACCATCGAACGGGAAATCCAGACCGATCCGCGCGCGGATATCCAGCTCGCGGTGGACTTCCTGAAGTCCAAAATGAAATAAAGTCCACGCATCGGCAGCCCCGGGTCATCCGGGGCTGCTGTTTTTTCGTTTAAGCACGAAAAAGATGAAGCAAACAGAATGTTCTCCGGTTTCTCCTTTCATTTCGCCAACGGCCGGAAGAAAAAACCGAACAGCGCACCCGCTATTAACTACGGTACTGGAAATCACGTATACTCATAATAGGTGATCCTGGAAGCTTGAAAGGGTGTGATGAAAACCGGATAAAATCTGTTGCTGTCTTTATGTACCTGCGGCGAGCAGGGTGTACGCCGCAGGCTTTCCTTCTGCCGCCATGAAGGATACGCGGTAAAGACGGCCGCTTTTATGTGAAATTGCCGCAAGGCATCCGGCCGCTTTCATTCTAGTCCGCCTCATGTCCGCTGCCGGCGGTTTCCGTATCGTTTCCGGGCCCGGCCCGGCTTATCATGGTAGATTAAACCCTCTCCAGTATGATCGATAAGCACTCCTCTACCGCATATATATAGGATAAATCATCGGTCAGTTCAATGACGTAGCGTTCCATATTCTCTCCTCCTCATGTAGTTGCCGTATTGTATATAGTAATTATAATCACTATATACATTCCATTTCAAGCCCCATATACTAATATGGGGTGATTAATATGCCTATTTCTTTTGCACCAATGCGTGAATACATGAAGGCTCATAACATTTCTTATTATTATTTGGGCAATCAAGGGATTGAAGCCCCAACTTTACATCGTATCCGTCATGATGAACCGATTACAACTGAAACCCTCGGCAAGCTATGCAAAATTATGAAGTGTCAACCTGTCGATCTAATAGAATATAAGGAGGACCATGAGGAGCCTGAAGCGAAGTAAGAATCGCGATACGTTCCCGCTGACTCTATTTTTTCAAAAGCGTTTCTTTTTCGTCTTATCTTACCCGCGGCGGGCCTTGTGCGTGCAGCGGGTTTCTCTTAGTTCTCATTTTAGCGTTTTAGAACCACCAGTGCTACTGGTGGTTCTAATTTTTTCAAGGCGCGATGACCGCAGGAGACACGCACTTTTTCATTACCTCTTTATAGCGCCGAAACCTGAATTGCTTTTACGACAGGTTCCTGTTATACTTCAATTGTTAGGGGTTTTTATATTTGGAGGTGAAATGTGTGCCCAATTTGTCGAGAGGCATCATGCTGGAAGGGATTTCATGCGCTGGAAAAACGTCGGTTATGTATGCTTTGAAAAGACTTTTTGCGGCCGATTTGACGTTGGAACGCAATATCGTGATGTTAGGCGAGCATTATACCCAGGTACTCAATTCCATCGGCGGGGAATTCCGGTATCACGACCGGCAGGAGCACACGGACATGCTCTTTGGGCGGGTGGGCATGATCGAGCAGTTATATGAATGGGCCTATTGCCTCGGAGAATATCGGCGGGCATCCCGGGGCTTATATACGGTCTTTGAAAGAGGACTGGTGAATCATGTCGGTTTTTTTCAAGATTATGCCGATCCGGACATCCTGGAATTGATCGAACGGTTTGCCAATTTAGGCATAGAGGCCATTTTGCTCGTTGTTCCGGATCATCTGATCGAAGAGAGACTCTGGCTGAGAGAAAAACAAATGAATCGGACCGAACCGGACGCGCACAGAGCGGAGCTGGCGGAAAAATATAAGAAACAGCAGGATGATATGCTATTCGCTGTAAAAAAAATGCGGCTGCCGTCACGCATCATTTGCAGCGGCTCCATGGACTGGGACGCGTACGCAAAAACAATCGTTTACGGGGAAAGCCGCACACTATAAAGTTTTTCAAGAGTTCAAAGTCCTCGGCCGATCCCACCACATGACAACTCATGCCTGCCTCCCCATATAGGATCTATCATAAAGTCAAGAGGTGGTTTTATGATAAGCTACGGGCCTTTTGGGGACACATTGGAGAAAAAGAAGATCTCCACCTATGCGCTGAGAGAAACGCAGCGCATAAGCCCCCATACGTTGACGAGGATGAGACAAAACCGCTATTTGAGCCTGCGGACCATCGACGATCTGTGCCGGATCCTGGACGGCCGCATCCAGGATATCGTGGAATACAAGAACGAGGCGTGACGGGTATCGGGGACGGCGGGCCGCTATGCACGTCCGCTCGATCGTTTACGTATGGCGTATTCCAGCCGTTTATAAAGCAGGGGACAGCACCCGCCAGTCTTCCTTTGCAAGGACGAAACGCAAGCTGAGCTTGTGAGGCGCCGCGATGCGGCGTCCCTTGTCCGGCAGCGTGCCGAAGGATTCCGACATGCAAAAGGCAGCCGCTCCGAGGCGGCTGCCTTTTTGTTGGTTATGGGACCGCGCCACGGCGCTCTCAGGATGGGGAGGCGGCATCGGATGGGGCGGACGCGGTGACGGTCAAGATCTTCTCCTGAGCCTCGCCCGGGTTTCCGTCCCGGGCATCGACGGTCAGGACTGTGCCAGGCATCAGATCGCCTTCCACCAGCTTCCGGCTGATGAGGGTCTCCACATGCCGCTGGATATACCGCCGGAGGGGACGGGCACCGTAAATTGGGTCGTATCCCTCGTCCGCGATCAAAGTCTTCGCCGCAGGCGTGAGCGCGCAGCGAAGCTGCTGGGCGGCCAGGCGTTTGTTGAGCCCCGCCATCAGCAAGTCGATGATCCGGGCGATATCCGCCTTGGTCAGCGGCTTGTAGAAAACGATCTCATCCAGACGGTTCAAAAATTCGGGACGGAAGGAGCGCCGCAGCAACCCTTCCACCTCCTGCCGGGCGGAGCCGGTGACGGCGCCGTCCGGCCCGATGCCGTCGAGCAGGATCTGGCTGCCCAGGTTGGAGGTCAGGATGAGGATGGTGTTTTTGAAGTCCACCGTCCGGCCCTGGGAATCGGTGATCCGGCCGTCGTCCAGAACCTGGAGCAGCACGTTGAACACATCGGGATGGGCCTTTTCCACCTCGTCGAACAGGATGACGGAATAGGGCTTGCGCCGCACCGCCTCGGTGAGCTGGCCGCCCTCCTCATACCCCACGTATCCGGGAGGGGCGCCGATCAGGCGGGAGACGGCGTATTTTTCCATGTATTCCGACATATCGATGCGGATGAGGTTCCGCTCGTCGTCAAACAGGCATTCCGCGAGTGCCTTGGCAAGCTCGGTCTTGCCCACGCCGGTGGGGCCGAGGAAGAGGAAAGAGCCGATGGGCCGGTTGGGATCCTGGATCCCGGCCCGGGACCGGAGGATCGCCTCGGTGACTCTCGTCACCGCCTCGTCCTGTCCGATGATCCGCCGGTGCAGGATATCCTCGAGATGGAGCAGCTTATCCTTCTCCCCTTCCATCAGGCGGGCGACCGGGATCCCGGTCCACCGCTCGACGATCCGGGCGATCTCCTCCTCGGTCACCTTGTCCCGCAGCAGGCTGTGCTTTCTCGATTCCTCGGTCAGGCGTTCCTCCGCCTCGAGCTGCTTCTGCAGCTCGGGCAGCTTGCCGTATTTGAGCTCGGCGGCCTTGTTGAGGTCGTAATCCTGCTCCGCCTTCTCGATCTGTCGGCCCACGTCCTCAATCTTCTCCCGCAGGGACTGGACCTTGCCGATGGCGGCCTTTTCGTTCTCCCACTTGGCCTTCATGGATCCGAACTGCTCCCGCATTTCAGCCAGCTCCTTCCGGATCTCGGCCAGATGCTCCTTGGACAGGGGGTCTTTTTCCTTTTTGAGGGCAGCCTCCTCAATTTCATGCTGAATGATCTTGCGCTGGATCACGTCCAGCTCGGTCGGCATGGAGTCAATCTCGGTGCGGATCATGGCGCATGCCTCGTCGACAAGGTCGATGGCCTTGTCGGGCAGGAACCGGTCGGTGATATACCGATTCGAGAGGGTGGCGGCGGCAATAATGGCCTGATCCTGGATCTTGACGCCGTGATAGACCTCATACCGCTCCTTGAGCCCCCGCAGGATGGCGATGGTATCCTCTACCGTCGGCTCGTTTACCATCACCGGCTGGAACCGACGTTCCAGGGCCGGATCCTTTTCGATATACTGGCGGTATTCGTCCAGGGTGGTGGCGCCGATGCAGTGCAGCTCGCCCCGGGCCAGCATGGGCTTTAACAGATTGCCCGCATCCATGGCGCCTTCAGTCTTACCAGCCCCCACAATGGTGTGCAGCTCATCGATGAACAGGAGGATCCGGCCTTCGGATTTCCGGATCTCCTCGAGCACCGCCTTGAGCCGCTCCTCAAATTCGCCGCGGTATTTAGCCCCGGCGACCAGGGCCCCCATATCCAGGGAGAAGATGGTCTTGTCCCGCAGGCTGTGAGGGACATCCCCCCGGACGATCCGCTGGGCCAGGCCCTCGGCGATGGCGGTTTTGCCCACGCCGGGCTCGCCGATGAGGACGGGGTTGTTTTTGGTTTTGCGGGAGAGGATCCGGATGACGTTGCGGATCTCGTCGTCCCGGCCGATGACCGGGTCCATCTTCTGGCTGCGGGCCCGTTCCACCAGGTCGGTGCCGTATTTTTTCAGCGCGTCGTAGGTGCCCTCGGGGCTGTCGCTGGTGACCCGGGTATTTCCCCGGATCCCCATAAGGCCCTTCAGCACCGCGTTTTTCTCAATGCCGTATTGCCGGAACAGCCGGGCCAGCGTGTCGTCCGCCAGCTCGATCAGGCAGAGGAAAAGGTGCTCGACCGAGACATATTCGTCCTTCATGCTCTCGGCCTTCCGCTCGGCGGCGGTGAGAGTTTTGTCCACATCCTCCGATACATAGATTTTGCCGGCCTCCCGGCCAGAGCCGGTGACCTTGGGCAGGCCGTCCACCGCGCGCAGGGCGTCGGCCTCCACCTGCTCGGCGGGAATGCCCATTTTCAGCAGCAGCTCCGGGACCAGCCCTTGCTCCTGAGTCAGCAGCGCGGCGAGGAGGTGCTCCTGCTCGAGCTGCATGTTTTGATGCTCCACCGTCAGATTCTGGGCCTCCCGGATCGCCTCCAGGGACTTTTGGGTGAATTTTTGTGCGTTCATACGATCCCTTCCTCTCCGGCCGCCGGGGGATTTATGCCGGCGGCGGTTTTTTTCCATGGCCCAGGATATAGTATAGGGAAAAAATGCGAATAGATCATATCTGAATTATGAATATATTGTGAATATTAGCACTTAATATATATGAGTGCTAATATTCGGCTGTTTTGCGGCAAGGCTTGTACCGGAAGGCGCCGTGTGCCATAATAAGGTAAATTAGGAAAGAACAGGAGGCGCGCCATGATCAAAACCTATCGTCTGAGCACCCCCCGGGAGGGATTTCTGGCTGTGACGGCCCAGGTGCAGGAGGCTCTGCGGGACAGCGGGGTGGAGAGCGGCCTGTGTGTGGTCTACTGCCCCCACACCACCGCCGGGGTGACGATCAATGAGAACGCGGATCCCGACGTGACCCGGGATCTGATGCTGGCGCTGGACAAAACCTTTCCCGACCGGACCGAGTTCCGCCATGCGGAGGGGAATTCCGCTGCCCATCTGAAAGCCGTCTGTGTGGGCAGCAGCGTCACCATCCCGGTGGAAAACGGCCGGCTGCTGCTGGGGATGTGGCAGGGGGTCTATTTCGCGGAGTTCGACGGGCCCCGGGAACGCCGCTTTTATGTCAAGGTGCTGGGCGATCCTGAAACGAAAGATGACTGAAAAAAGGAGGCAATCGGCATGGACGCACTGGAAAACCTGATGACCCGCCGGAGTATCCGGGCGTTTACGGAGGACACGGTCCCGCAGGAGGCGCTCGAGCGGATCGTCGACGCCGCGCGGTATGCGCCGAGCGGCATGAACAAGCAGCTCTGGCGGTTCACGGTGGTGCAGAATCCGGCGATGCTCGACGCGCTCGCCGCCGTGATCCGGGAAGAAGCGGGACGGGACCCGGATTACCACTTTTATCACGCTAATGTGCTCATCCTCGCCTCCAACGAACGGGACAATCCTCACGGGGTGGAAGACTGCGCCTGTGCGCTCGAGAATATGTTTCTCGCAGCCCACGCCTTGGGGATCGGGTCGGTTTGGATCAATCAGTTCAAGGGGATCTGCGACCGGCCCCGCGTCCGTGGGCTGCTTACCCGGCTCCATCTGCCCGATACCCATATCGTGCTCGGCTGCGCGGCCCTCGGCTATGCCGCCCGGCCCGCGCCGCCCGCGCTCAAAAAACGGAACGTGGTGGAATGGGTGCTCTGACCGCCGCCGCGAAAAAAACAGGGTTGGCCGCCGGGTTTCCGGCATGGCCATCCCTGTTTTTTAAATGCGGGGCGCCGGACCGGTCAGGAAACGCCGAGCGCCCCCTGCTCCCTCGCCTGGGCGGTGTACAGGTCGTAATAGAGTCCTCTCTTTCCGAGCAGTTCGCCGTGGCTGCCCTGCTCGAGGATCCCCTTGTTGCCGATATACAGAATCCGGTCGCAGGTTTTGATGGTGGAGAGGCGATGGGCGATGATGAAAGAGGTCCGCCCTCTGAGAAGTACCTGGATCCCCTCCTGCAGCAGCCGCTCGGTTTTGGTATCGATGGAGGAGGTCGCCTCGTCCAGAATCAGGATCTTGGGATCGGAGAGCAGGGTACGGGCGAAGGCGATGAGCTGCTTCTGTCCCTGGGAAAGCCGGCTGCCCCGTTCATTGACCTCGGTATCGTACCCTTTTTCCATCTCCATGATGAAATCGTGGGCCCGGACCATTTTCGCCGCCTGCTCGATCTCCTCGTCGGTAGCGTCGAGGCGGCCGTACCGGATGTTGTCCCGGATGGTGCCGCTGAAAATAAAGCTGTCCTGGAGCATGATTCCCATCTGGGTGCGCAAGGAATGGAGCGTCACCCTGGAGATATCGTACCCTTCGCTCCAGGCGACGGCGTTCTCCCCCTCCTCCGGCCGGCCGTACAGCAGGATCTCGCCCCCGGTCAGGTTGTAGAACCGGCTGATCAGGTTGACCACCGTGGTCTTGCCCGCGCCGGTCGGGCCGACCAGGGCGATGCTTTCCCCAGCCTTCACGTGCAGATTGAGGTTCTCCAGGATATGGACCTCCGGCTCATAGGCGAAGGTCACGTCCCGGAACTCCACCTCCCCGGTGATGGGGGGCAGTTCCACGGCGTTTGGAGCGTCGTCCACCACCACCGGCTCGTCCATGGTCTCGAAGATCCGTTCGAGATAGGCGATGTTGTTGACGAAGGAATTGTAGATATTCGCGAGGTTGGTGATGGGCTGCCAGAACCGGCTGACGTACTGCCCCATCGCCAGGATGACGCCGAAGGAGACGATGGCGCCGCCCAGCCAGTAGACCCCCGCGATGTACAGCAGGGTGAAGACGATCTGGGTGATGAGCTCCGAGCTCAGCCAGACCGAGTTGGAGATATAGACCGCGCCCATCCACGCCTTGCGGCAGGCGGCGGCGAGCCGCTCCATAACGGTGAGGTTCTCCTCCTGTCTCGCGAAGAGCTGCGAAACCTTCACCCCGTCGATGCTCTCGGCCAGATAGGCGTTATAGTTGGAATTCTTGTTGGACTGGCGCTGCCAGGCCTTCCGCTGCCGCGGTTTTAAGAACCAGATGACCCCCGCGAACACCGGCAGCCCGGCCACGATGATGGTGGCGAGGACCGCGTTGGTCGCATACATGAATACCACGATGAACAGGATGTTGAGGATTTCCAGGATGCTGTTGATGATCCCGTTTGAGAGCATATCCGACACGGAATTGACGTAATTGATGACCCGCACCAGGATTTTTCCCGCCGGCCGGCTGTCGTAGTAGCTGAAGGGCAGGCGCTGGAGATGGGCGAAGAGGTCCTTGCGGATATCGTAGATGATCTCCTGGCTGACATGGGCCATAATCCGGGAGCGGATGGTGCTGAACAGGATGCTGACGAGGATGATCCCCACATAGGCGAGGGCGAGCCACAGGAGCAGGGTCACATTTTTGCCCGGGACCGCGTCGTCCAGCACCCACTGCATGATCTTGGGCTGGAACAGGGCCACCACGCTGGCCACCGCGCTGAGCAGCAGGGCGAGGCCCATTTTCCCTTTGTGGCGGCCGATGTACTTCATGGCGCGCTTCAAGTGCTTGAAGCTGAAGGGGGATTCCAGGGTTTCATCCACTTCAAATGTATTGCGTCTGGCCATCAGCACGCACCCCCTTTCACTCCGGCCTCATCCGGAGCCGGGTCCTGGATGTCGTTCTGCAGGGCATAGGTCTCCCAGTAGTAGCCCCTCTGGCGGAGCAGCTCCTCATGGGTGCCCCGTTCGGCGATCCGGCCGTCCTGGAGCACCAGGATCTGGTCGGCATCCTTGACCGAGGAGATCCGCTGGGCGATGAGGATTTTTGTACAGGGGAAGGGCAGCCGCCGGAGCTGGTCCTGTATGTATGTCTCGGTCTCCATATCCACCGCCGAGGTGGTGTCGTCGAGAACGAGCACCGCCGGGCGCATGGCCAGGGCCCTGGCCAGGGCGATCCGCTGCTTCTGGCCGCCCGACAGGCCCACGCCCCGTTCCCCCACGATGGTGTCGTAGCCCTCCGGCATCCGGCTGACGAAGCCGTCCGCGTCGGCCATCCGCGCGAAATCCCGGGCCTCCTCTTCCGTCAGGGCCTGGTCGCCGAAGGCGATGTTCCCTTCCACCGAATCGGAAAAGAGAAAAACATCCTGGGTCGCGGTGCCGATGTTCCGGCGGAGCTGCTGCAGCCTCCACATCCGCACATCGCAGCCGTCGACCAGGATCGCGCCTCCGTCCACATCGTAAAACCGGGACAGCAGGTGGATAAGCGTCGTCTTCCCCGAGCCGGTCGGTCCCATGATCGCGAGGGTCCGGCCCGGCTCCACCGTGAAGCTGACATGGTCGAGGACCTGGACCCTGCCGAAGGAGAAGGAGACGTCCCGGAACTCGATTTTCCCTTCCATGGCCGCGTGATCCACAGCGTCGGTCCGGTCCATGATCAGGGGACGGGCATAATACACCTCAATGACCTTGTTGGCCGAGGCGGCGAACCGCTGCAAATCGTTGATGAGGTTGCCGAGGTTGCGCATGGGGTTGGCTAGGGCCCAGGACAGGCTGGTAAAGATGGTGAGCTCTCCGGGGGAGATCTCACCGATGATGATGAAAAACCCGCCCAGGAAAACCGTGATGAGGGTCATGGCGTTGGCCAGCAGTTCGATAAAGGGATAAAAGGTAAGCCACAGCTTGTTGATTTCGAGGTTGGCGTCGCGGTACGCCTCATTCTTTTTCCGGAACCGCTCTTTTTCGAATTCCTCCCGCGCGAAAGCCTTGACCACTCGGTTGCCCGCGATGTTCTCCTGCGCGGCGGTATTCATCTCGGCCAGGCGCTCCCGCATCCCGATAAAGAGCGGGCGCACCTTGGAGGAATAGAGCTTGGTAATCAACAGCAGCAGCGGCGTCACCGCCAGCAGGGCCAGGGTGAGCTTCCAGCTCACAGTGAAAAAGAAAAGCAGGGTGGACAGGAACATCACCGAGCAGTCCACCACCATATAGGCGAGGTAGGAGACGAAATGCCGGCACCAGTCCAGGTCGGCGGAGAGGCGGGTCATCAGGTCGCCGGTGCGGTTGCGGTCGAAAAAGCGCATTTCCTGGTACTGCAGCACCGCGAAAAGCCGCCGGCGCAGGTTGAACACCACGTTCTGAGAACCCTTTTCCAAGCACACGATCATCAGATACCGCAAGCCTTCCCGCAGGACCTTGGCCACCAGCATGATGGTGAGCAGCCGGAGGAGCGGCTCGGTATTCTCCGCGATAATCACCTGGTCGATGAGCTGGGCCGTCAGCGCCGGATTGATCAAAAGCATCACGCTCGTCACCACCGAAATCAGCAGCGCCGCGATGACACCTACCCGGTATTTTCGATCCATGTTGCGCCAAATCCATCGTATCTGGAACATACGTCTCCCCCTCTTTTCCCCAAGCCCCGCCGCGCAGGGACGTGCCATGCGCCGCGGACCCGTCCTTGTGTGGAATACCCCTCATTATACCGATCTCTTCCAAAAAAGATAGCCCCATTCAGCCGAAATACAAAAACGATTGGGGGGCACTTTCCGTCATAATGACGAAAGCGGCCCCGGCACACCCGAAGGCGTGCCGGGGCCGTTTTCTGCTTTTTGACGGGGATGCCGGTTCCGCCGGCAGAATCGCCGCAAACGGTCAGTCATGGGCGGAGGGATAGGGCTTCTTTTCATCCGTCCGGCCGATCAGGTAATCCACGCTGGTATGATAGAACTCGGCGATCCCCGCCAAAACCTCGACCGGGACATCCCGCAAATTGTTTTCATAATTGCTGTATGTGCTGCGGTTTAGCTTTAGGAAATCGGCCAGATCCTGCTGTTTTATGTCCGAATCGATACGCAGTTGCTTGATTCTATGATACCGCATCTTCCATCACTGTCTCCAGTATAACCGATAAAGATGAAAGGGTTGACGCTTTGACACAAATTGTGTCAAAGCGTGTTTGAGGTGATGAAAATGGAAACTATCCGGCATACCTGCCTGGATGGCGGCTATTACCGGCGGCACTACATCTGGTGCGGACGGTACCTGCCGGTCGATTACGGGCACTGCGTCCACCCGCCCCGCATCCGCTACTGCCGCCCCGGCATGGCGGCCTGCCCCAAATGGCTCCCCCGGACCGAAGCGTATCGGAACACCTATCTCCCGCCGGAATAAGTCGCGCGGGGCCGGTACAGGGAAAATCCAAACCCGCCTCTTGACAAACGCCCAAAAAGGGGGTATGCTTTTTTATATATACAGAAACGCGATGACGGGGAAGTCCAACGGGTTCTTCCTTTCAGAGAGCCGCCGGGTGGTGCGAGGCGGCAGGAATCCCGGACGGGTATCGCCCCTGAGCAGACCGCTGAACGGTGAAGTAGGCGGGCACGGCTTCTCCCCGTTACCGGAGACCGCGTTTCCCCCGTTTTGGCGGGAGACGGGGAGGAGGGCCGCCTCGGCGGCCAAAGTAGGGTGGTACCACGAAAGCCGGCTTTCGTCTCTATACAGGGGCGGAGGCTTTATTTTTTACCGAAACGGGGGATCTCCATGCTCACGCTCGACAAAGTGTACCATGCGTCGTTCGTCCTCAAGAACGTCATCCGTTCTACCGATCTCATCCACGCGCCCAACATCCGCCACGACTGCACGGTGTATCTGAAAACCGAAAACCTCCAGGTGACCGGCTCCTTTAAGGTGCGGGGGGCGTATTATAAGATTTCCCAGCTCTCCGACGAGGAAAAGGCTCACGGCGTCATCGCCTGCTCGGCGGGCAACCATGCCCAGGGTGTGGCGCTCGCGGCGACCAAAAACGGCATCAAATCCGTCATCTGCCTGCCCGACGGCGCCCCGATCTCCAAGGTGGAGGCGACGAAAAAATACGGAGCCCGGGTCGAGCTGGTCCGAGGGGTGTACGACGACGCGTACCAGCGGGCGCTTGAGCTGCGGGATGAGAAACACTATACCTTCATCCACCCCTTCGACGATGAAAACGTCATCGCCGGACAGGGGACGATCGGCCTCGAGCTGCTCGAACAGCTTCCCGAGATCGACGCCGTGGTGGTGCCGGTCGGCGGCGGCGGACTGATCTCGGGGGTGGCATTCGCGATCAAGTCCCTCAACCCCCACTGCAAGGTCTACGGCGTGCAGGCGGCGGGCGCGGCCTCTATGTTCAACGCCGTGCGGGACGGCCGGAAGGAGACGCTTGATGGCGTCGCCACCATCGCAGACGGCATCGCGGTGAAAACCCCGGGCGACCTGACCTTCGAGCTGTGCAGCCGGTATGTGGATGAAATCGTCACCGTTACCGACGACGAGATCTCCACCGCCATCCTCACTCTGATCGAGCAGCAGAAGCTGATCACCGAAGGGGCCGGGGCGGTGTCGGTTGCCGCCGTCCTCTTCGACAAGATCCCGGTCGAGGGCAAAAACGTGGTCTGCCTGCTCTCGGGCGGCAACATCGACGTGACAATCCTCTCCCGGGTTATCAGCCGCGGCTTGCTCAAGTCGGGGCGGTCGGCTGATATCATCATCGAGCTGTCGGATAAGCCGGGCCAGCTCAGCGGCGTATCCAAAATCGTCGCCGACCTCGGCGGCAACGTGGTCGCTGTCTATCACGACCGGGCCGATTTGGACATGGATATCAACGCCTGCTTCCTCCGCCTGGTGCTCGAGACGAGGGACCACGCCCACGTCGAGGAGATCAAAAGGGCCCTGACCGCCGCCGGCTACAAGCTGGCGGCCAGGGCCTGAGGGATATGAGGCGCCATTCATCGGACAAATCCGTCCCGTTTCGCACATGCTGAGGCGGAGCAGCTTCAGGGAAAATTCAGGAACATCCGGAAGGGGCGGATAAGCCGCAGGGACAGTGCGGCCGATACCTTCGGAAACGAGCCGGTATAGACCCGCCTGTGTTTCCTGCCTGGCGTTGTCCCGTTAACCGATCCTCATCCGTTTTTTCACAAATAAGGGCCTGTTCTTTGAAAAGAACAGGCCCTTATTTACTGACGGACGTTTGTATGCAGAAATATTGGATAGCCTGGTTTGCTTCGTCGGCAGAAGGCGAGATGAGCCTCCTTTTGTGCGGCTTGACGAATGGTATTTTAGCGGCAAACTCCTTAAAGGGAAAGTCCCCATCCGGACATGAAAACAGGCGTTTTGGCAGTTGCGGCAGGGCTCCCTTCTGTGATATACTGATAAACAGACGGGCGTTCCGGCGTCTGTAATTACCATCGGAGAACCCCTATACTGCGGCTCGGGGTTTTCCTTAGTTGAGAGGGGTCTTTGTATGAACTGCGACACCTGTCCGCATGGGTTTTCCCCGGAGGATGAAACTTGCCGGCACTGCCCCCTTTATCCGGAGGAAAAACCGGCGACGCCCACCTCTAATCCCGTCCCCACCGTCGAGGCGCCAGCGCCTGCCTCGCCCTCCGCTCCGGCAGAGGAGGCCGGGCCCGAGGAGATCCCCCCAGTGCTTTCGCTCGAGGATGGAAAAGAAACCGCCCCTTATTTTCCGGAACCCTCTGCGGACAAGCCTCACGTGGAAAAAGTCCGGCCTCCCCATCATCTCCGCCAAAAGGCCGTGGCTATTCTGTTGTCTATCTGCCTGTTTCTCGGCAGTATGATGACCTGCGCAGGCTATATGGCCGGACATGCGTTGGACAAAGCGCCAGCCTCCCGTTTCTTGACGAAAGACACCGCCGCGGTTTTGACCGCATCCATGCCGGACACCGTCTACTTCATGGGGATCCGTCTGCAAAAACGGACGGTACAGACCCTTCTGCTCAATACAAGGATACAAAAATATCTCGATGACCTGATATCCGGCCTCCATACCTATATGCGTACCGGTACCGAACCCCGGCTGAACTACTCAGCCATCGCCACCCGCCTTGTGCGGCTGATTGAGCAGGAGCAGCTGCTGTATATGACCTCCGACGGCCGGACATATCTGTCTGAAACCGAATGCGCTGCGATCCTCAGCCCAAAGCTGGCAGACAACGTCCGGCTCCTGCTCGTCATCTGTAACGACGAGCTGAGTACCGCGGTGCGGCAGGAGGCACTCCAGACCCTGACGAGCGGTGCCAATCTGGATTCGGATAAAATCTTAAAAACCGTCACGCAGGTGCAGGGGCTGCTGCATCTTCCCACCCGGCTGTTTTGGGGTGGTATAGCGGTCTGTATTGTCTCGTTTTGCCTGCTGCTGTTTTTCAACCGGCGCCGGAAAGGGCGGGCGCTGCTGTTTGCGGCCATCCCGCTGTTTCTCTGCGGCCTGCTCCTGCTGGTCGTTTTGGCTCCGCCGCTCTTCTCCTCCCTGCTCGGCGGAACGGAGGCAGCTCTGGCGGAAGGCGGGCTCCGCGTTCTCTACAGCGCTGTAATCGGGCCTGCCGTTATCATGTTGGTATGCGGATGCCTTCTCGCCTTAGCATATGTGATGGATAAATTGTCCCTGCCGATACGCCTTTGGCGCCGTATCCGCCGCCTTGCTCTCGCTTCCTGAGGAAGGCCCCCGCAACGCGGGGATTATGGCGGACATCCCTCCTTTCCATATGGCAAAAACCTGCCGAAAAAGCCATTTCCGCTTTTTCGGCAGGTTTTTTGTGGGAAGGTTGATACTTACAGAATACGGCCCGTAAAAAGTTGCTAATGCCGCGGAAGCCTGATGTCCCTCTTCATTAGCGGGGCGCTTCATGCACCTACGGGCTCGCTTCATAGAAAAACGCCGTCGCAAACGATGCGAAGTCTGCGACGGCGTGGGTTCCGTTGACAAAAAAAGATACCCACTTTGGTTGAGATGCAGCGTATCCTTTTTTCTTTCAAATTTTTATAGGTTCCGTGAATATCATCGTAACGAATGACAATATCCTTTTTATAACGTTATAGCCATTATGTTTCCATCATCCGCTTTAAAGCACCCATAATATTCTCATTGTACGTATAAGTGAGTTCCAGCACAGTTGCTAATACCGAACGAACTGTCCGGCTTCTTAATTTTTCGGCTACTTTTTGAATATTGTCTTTATTGTTTGGCGTTTCTAAAAGATCTATGTCGTATCGAGTTCCGAGTACCGAGCCATTCGATATATGTCCTAGATCATGTATATTGGTGCATGCTATGGAAATATCATTCAATTCTTTATCGACATATCGGCTCCAATCCATTCCATCCAGGTTATAAGGGTTTTCAAAAAACCAACCCAAAATACAACGTGTAATAACCATTCCAAAAAAGAAATTAACCAATTTATTATGTTCTTGAATTAGAGATTCTATATCTGCATTGCTAAATCTGTCATCATCCAAAATATATTCACGATTATTTTCCAACGTGTTGGCGTCAAAGCTATTCTTCATGATATGATACAATCTATGATAGATACTCTGACGCTTTATATTTGTGTTGATTTTCTCATCAAGAAAGACGATTCGTCTCATACGGTCAAACCAATCGTCAACTCGTATATTTTTAACATATCCGGGGTCATAATTATATGCTTCTCCTTGGTGATAGCCAAACAGCACTTGGTTTTCATCATCGTAACCGACAATTAAGAGCCAATTTTCCTGTTCGGTATATTGCAGGATGGCAGCCTTATCTTCGTCTATCGTATGCTTGATTTTATCAAATATATAGGATTTTCCTTGGGTTTTGTCGAATAGGGTATAGGAGTACCCAATGCACTGGCAGATAAAGTCAATGTAATTGTCATATTCTTCAACCGCATGGGAAAAACCAGCCTCTATACTGAATTTCAGATATTTTGAGCTTTTTAAATCCGGGATTGCAAAGACGATGCCTGAAAGAACTGCAAATAGGCCATGAAGGGACGGCGCTCCAAGGACGTTTCCAGGACAATCCCCACAGCTTATACATCTGCGGCTGTATTTGGGGCACCATACAGGATTACGTTCACCTTCCGAGCGTTGAACAATACCTTTCGCTTTCATATACATAGCTGCAAAACAAGAGGCAAATCCGATTTCACAATCTTGCGGCAAGTACACAATATCATTTAAAAGCCGTATCACACGAACATCTCTCCTATCCGTCTTTACTGAAAGTTCAAAATATAAACGATGGAATGGTTCTAAAACAACATTCGATTGTTTATAGGCAGAGGGGCTTATGTGATAAAGGCGTTTAAAAGCGATGCTGAATGCATCGGCGGATTCATAGCCATACTTCAATGCAATATCAATGATTTTGCAGTTGAGGTTTCGCAAATCATGTGCCGCGCAAGTTAGTTTTCTATGTCGTATATAATCTGCCAGCCCCATTCCGGTTGTCAACGAAAAGAAATGCTGAAAAGCAGATATGGGAGATAAAATGATACGGCTAATTTCATTATAATCAATTTCATTGCAGAGATTATTTTCTATATAGCTAATAGCAAGGTTCAATCTGTCAATCGAATTCATATTGCTTACCACCTTTCCTATTCATGATATACGTTAGAGCACGTGAATACCCGTTATTTTATTAACCAATTTGTAGGATTTAAGTCTTATACCCATAATAACCCTGCCAAAAAATCAATTTTGACAGGGTTCCGTATTTGTAAAATTGATGCAAAATAGATCCGCCATAACTGATAAACATCAAATACCATACCACGATCAAATTTATCGTATTCGCCGCTGTTCATCACGGCCCTGATAAAGGCGTTACTTTTTCTCTGATGTTGGAAAGTATTTCAAGAGTGGGCATATCAGCATATGTGTTTATTCCGAACTCAGGACAAACACGCTTTACTATCCCAGTATAGCAAAAACCTGCCAAACAAGCAATTCCAGCTTTTTCGACAGGTTTTTTAAACTGTCTAAGGACTATAAAAGAAATATTTTCGTCAGTTTGCAATAAGAACTTGAACCCTTGCGAAGCAAATATTTCATACGCATAGCGTATTTCATGTTACGAAGTAATATTTCACTCACCAAAAGGCGAATTTCATTGAAAAAAGATATTTGGAATATTCCACCGGCGGGGATTAAACTCCCATAACCAAAACAGGTTGGTAGTGAGCGGGAGGCGTCGAGAGCGCGTTTACAAGCGAACAGCCGAAGCGAACGTGACCTGTTTTGGAAAGGAGGAGCAAGGAAGCGGGCGAATGACGCTTTTTTATGCCCGTTGCATAAAAAAGCGTCGAAGCAAAGCGGACTTTGCTCCGACGTGGTGCCGGTGGCCGGACTCGAACCGGTACGGTGTCGCCACCGGTGGATTTTGAGTCCACTACGTCTGCCAATTCCATCACACCGGCATGGATATAAACAAGGCCCGCCTTTATAGAGGTGAACCGGGCTTATTATACACTAGCACAGGCAAAAAAGCAAGGGGAATTTCCGGACGGATCCGGTTGCACAAAAGGGGGAACCATGATACACTAGACAAAGCGAAAAGAGCCCGCCTGAATGCGGCTCGGGGACCCATTCCCCTTCCGCGGCGGGCGATCCCGCAAAGGAGACGATGTTGTCATGCAGTCACGGCATCTCATTGATATCACCGATCTGTCCCCTGGGGAATGGGAAGAGATCACCCGCCTCGCCTGTGATATCGGGGATCACCTGGACGAGTATTACGGCGTATGCCGGGGAAAAATCCTGGCCACGCTGTTTTATGAACCGTCCACCCGTACACAGATGTCCTTCCAGACCGCGATGCTGCGGCTGGGCGGCCGGATCATCGGATTCGACAACCCGGCCAATTCCTCCGTCTCCAAGGGGGAATCCCTTAAAGACACCATCCGGGTGGTCAGCGGGTATGCCGACATCATCGCCATGCGGCATCCGGTCGCCGGTTCGGCGCTGGCCGCGTCGCTGTATTCCCGTGTCCCAGTCATCAACGCCGGGGACGGCGGGCATTTGCATCCGACCCAGACCCTGACCGACATGGTGACACTGCGCCGGGAAAAGGGACGGTTCGACCGGCTTTGCATCGGGCTTTGCGGCGATCTCAAAAACGGCCGGACCGTCCATTCCCTGATACGGGCGATGGCCGCCTTCCCCGGCAATTCCTTCGTGCTCATATCGACCCCCGACCTGGGGATCCCACCCTATATCAAGGACTATCTGTCGGCGGCCGGCTGTGCTTTTGCCGAAATGGACAACCTGTCCGACGCCATGCCGCTGCTCGACGTGTTATATATGACCCGGATCCAGCGGGAACGGTTCGCCTCCCCCGCGGAATATGAACGACAGAAGGGGGTCTTTGTCCTGGATGCCCCCAAAATGAAACGGGCGAAAAAGGATCTGGTCGTCCTGCATCCCCTGCCTCGGGTGGATGAGATCACCGTAGAGGTGGACGACGATCCGCGTGCCAAATATTTTGAACAGACCGAATACGGTCTCTATGCCCGCATGGCGCTGATGGTGCGGATGCTGGAGGGAGAGGGGAAACGCCTGGCCCCGGTTCCGGCCGGACAGTCCCATGCCTGCGGCAATCCCCACTGCATCACCCATCAGGAGCCGTATCTTCCCCCGCTTTTTGAAAAGGCAGGTGATCTCCTTGTCTGCCGCTACTGTGAAGAGCGCACCCTGCTCCCCTGAGCGGGTGCTGGTGCTCTTCGGATCCCCCCACGCCGAGGGGCCGACCGCCCGGCTGACCGCGGCGGCGCTGGCATCCCTGCCGCACGGGACGCATACCCTGATATGGAATTGTTTTGAAACCCCGGTTCTGCCCTGCGACGACTGCGGCTACTGCCGTCACCAGGCAGGGTGCTCCAAGCGGGATCTGGATGGGTTTTACGCCGAGCTGGAGGAGGCGGATCTGCTGCTTTTTGCCACACCGGTATACCATCGTTCCTTTCCGGCCCCGATGAAGGCGGTGCTCGACCGGCTTCAGCGCTATTGGTCCGCCCGGTTCGTGTTGGGGCTCCGGCCACCGATTGCCAAACCGAAACGCGGGATTCTGCTGACGGTGTCGGGCAGTCCGTCGGATGAGGGGGGACGGCTGATCGAACAGCAGCTGGCGCCGCATCTGACGGTGCTGAACACCACCCTCGCCGGAACGGTCCATTATGTGGACGCGGATGCCGGGGCGCCGCTGGACGATGCGGCAAAGGCGCTGTGCGCCCTGCTGGCGGGCGGGTGATCGTCTTTTTCAGGCCGGGCGGCTGCGGCCGCCCATCTCAAGAGGAGGGGCAGAAACATGGATCTCTACATACGCCAGAAAGTGTTTACGCTTGCGGATAAATACGACATTACGGATGAGAACGAGAACCCGGTTTTCCGGGTGGAGGGGGAGTTCCTCTCCTTTGGGGCGCGGCTGCACCTATACGGCCCGGATATGCGAGAGCTCTATTATGTGGAGCAGGAGCTGTTCCATTTTATGCCCCGGTACAACATTTACGCCGGACAGACCTCGGCGGCGGCTGTCAAAAAGAATTTCACCCTGTTCGGCCACAGCCTGACGGTGGAGAGCGACTACGGGCATTTCGAAATCGAGGGCAGCGTATTCGGCTGGGATTTCGAAATCCTGTATAACGGCACCGTGGTGGCCACTATCGACAAGGTGTTGTTGTCCTGGGGGGATACCTACCATCTGCACATCGAGGATGGATGGGGGGATCCGGCGTTTCTCTGTGCTCTAGTGGCAGCCATAGACAACTGTATACATAATGAAAAGTGAGATTCTCGGGCCCGGCGGTTTTGCCTGTCACGTTATCCGCTGTGAGGGCCATTGCGTCAATGGAGAATCGATATGCACTTCGCCGTGTTTCGGTATACCTGCAAAGGCGGCTCCGTTGTATACCGGAGCCACATAAGGAAATAGTTGTATTTGTGTAGTATGAGACTTTCCGCCTTTTCAAGATAACAAGGATAAAATGAAACTGTTTATCAAAACAAACGCTTGAGGGGTGAATGATCATATGAAGTTTATCTTATTGGAATGTAAGAAATGCGGAGCCAAGTTTAAAGGTTGACGGCGATTTAGATAAAGTAGTATGCGACTACTGTGGAGCAGAGATGCTTCTGGTTGATGAAAATCAAACAGACATGGAGCGCTTAATCAAAGCTCTCGGAAAAGAACTTTCAAAGTCGCAAGATTACAGTAATTCCTCTGAACATAAAAATCCGAAAAAATCTCAACAGTATATTGCTATGAAAATGCTGAAAGCGATATTATTGCTTATAATCGTTATGGCGGTTCTTTCCTTGGTTATAGCATTTAGCGATGATGTTTTTCGGATAATAAAGAATATGTTTTAGGTTTACACGAAATAAAAAATTATAGCTTATTAAATGGGTTTGGCCTGCGAGCCACTTCCTTTTGTCCGAGCTTTAGCTCGTAGCCACAAAAGGAAGCAAAAACGCCGCCGGGGTTTCCCCGGACCCCCAGAAAATTGGCCGATTTTCTCTTCGTGAAAATCGGCGGGTACGATATCTCCTGAACCGACGTCCATACAACAAGGGGGCCCGAGGCCCCCGGGGATCGGTTGGGCGCGGGGCTGAAAAATGCAGCAACCCAGCCTCTGGGGCCGCAGCCCTAATTATATGGGCAGAATGAAGGAGATACGGCTGCCGCCGGTTTTCATGGGGAGAAAACCGGCAAACGATCCTGCGTTTTTGCCTTTTATAACAACCCAGTGGATCGCATCGATCAACGAATCTTGTCAAAAATAAAGCCCTGTATTCCGGACTTCTCAAACCGGACAGAGTGTGTTATAATGGAGTGGTATGGCCCGGTGGGCCCTGCCGGAATATTCCGTAATGAAACAGAAAGGCGTTGAGCTCAACATGCGTGCTGTCATCACCGTCATCGGAAAAGATATGGTGGGTATCCTCGCCCGGGTATCCTCCGACTGCGCCCGGCATCACATCAACGTGCTGGAAGTCACCCAGTCCATCCTGCAGGACATGTTCGCTATGATTATGATGGTGGATATTTCCGGCAGCGACATTCCCTTCACCGAGTTTGCGGACGAAATGGCCGCCGCGGGGCGGGAGATGCATCTCTCCATCCACGCGATGCACGAGGATATCTTCAATTCGATGCATCAGATCTGAATTTTCCGAAAGGCGGCCGACATTCATGCTCAACGCTCACGATATACTCGAAACCATCACCATGATTCAGGAGGAAAACCTCGATGTGCGCACCGTCACGATGGGGATTTCCCTCCTCGACTGCTGCGATGCGGATATGGCGCGCGCCTGTGACCGGGTGTATGACAAAATCACCCGCCGGGCGGAGCATCTGGTGGAAACGGCGGAGCAGATCGAAAAGGAATATGGGATTCCGATCATCAATAAACGGATTTCTGTCACCCCTATCGCCATGATCCTCGCCGCCTGCGCGCACAAGGATCCGGTCCGCATGGCCCTGACCCTGGAACGGGCGGCGGACACCTGCGGGGTCAACTTCATCGGCGGATTCTCCGCCCTGGTACAGAAAGGCTTTTCCCCAGGGGACCGGGAGCTGATCGAGAGCATCCCGGAGGCTCTGGCTGTGACCGATCATGTCTGCTCGTCGGTGAATATCGGCTCCACCAAGGCCGGTATCAATATGGACGCCGTGGCCATGATGGGGCCGGTAATCCGCGCGGCGGCGGAGAAAACCGCCGACCGGGACTGCATCGGCTGCGCCAAGCTGGTGGTCTTCTGCAACGCCCCCGAGGACAACCCCTTCATGGCCGGCGCCTTCCACGGTGCGGGCGAACCCGATTGTGTGATCAACGTGGGGGTATCCGGCCCCGGCGTGGTCCGGGCGGCTTTGGCCAAGGCGGGGGACTGCGACTTGACCGCCGTGTCCGATCTCATCAAGCGCACCGCCTTCAAAATTACCCGGATGGGCCAGCTCGTCGCCAGGGAAGCCTCCTCCCGTCTCGGCGTTCCCTTTGGGATCGTGGATCTGTCCCTGGCCCCCACCCCGGCGGTGGGGGATTCGGTCGCCCACATCCTGGAGGAAATGGGGCTGGAATGCTGCGGCGCCCACGGTACCACCGCCGCCCTCGCCCTGCTCAACGACGCGGTGAAGAAGGGCGGGGTAATGGCCTCCTCCCACGTCGGCGGCCTCTCCGGTGCGTTCATCCCAGTCACCGAGGACGCGGGTATGATCGATGCCGCCCGCTGCGGCTGCCTGCGGATCGAAAAGCTGGAAGCCATGACGGCGGTGTGCTCGGTCGGCCTCGATATGATCAATATTCCTGGAGATACCCCCGCTGAGGTGATCTCCGCCATTATCGCCGACCAGGCGGCCATCGGCATGATCAACTCTAAAACCACCGCCGTGCGGGTCATTCCGGCCATCGGAAAAAGCGTGGGGGAGGAGCTCTCTTTCGGCGGCCTGCTCGGCGGCGGCCCGGTGATGCCGCTGAACACCTGGTCCCCTGCCCGCTTTATCGCCCGGGGCGCCCGGATTCCCGCCCCGATCCAAAGCCTGAAAAACTGATCGGTTATCAAAAAACACCGCGCGGACCCTGCCAGAGGGTCGCGCGGTGTTTTTTTGCCGGTGCATCGTTCCGGTACATTCGCTTTTGCCACTGGATCTCCTGGGATATCTCCCCTTAAATGTGAATCTTCCATCCGGGCCGCGGGTGACGGCCAGACGGACGCCCGGGATCAGCGGTCCAGCAACCGCCCCATGAGGGCATCTGCCCGTTCCACGAATATCCCGGTGGAGGCGGCCGCCCACTCGGTAAAAATCCCGACACCGCTGTCCCGTTCCTGTCCGCTGCGGTAAAGCAGGTAAGGCACCGGGTCGGCGGTATGGGTGCGCAGGGCGAGAGGGGTGGGATGGTCGGTCATGATAAGGATCGCATATTCCCCCATTTCCCCCAGCTCGGCCAGAAGCGGCGTAAGGATGCGGCGGTCGATATCCTCAATGGCCCGGACCTTGTTTTCCGTCTCGCCGCGGTGCCCGCACTCATCCGGCGCCTCCACGTGGATATATGCCAAATCCCGGCCCGCCCGCAGCTCCCGCAGGGCCGCGTCCCGTTTGGCCTCATAATCCGTATCGATATATCCGGTCGCACCCGGGATGCTGCAAACCGTCATCCCAGACAACCGGCCGATTCCCTTGAGCAGATCAACCGCCGAGACCATGACGCCTTTGACGCCGAAGCGCTCCTCAAAATTTTGCAGACGCGGACGGCGCCCCTGCCCCCACAGCCAGATGGCATTGGCCGGACGCAGTCCCTTGGCGGCGCGTTCACGGTTCACGGGATGGTCCCGCAGCAGCTCGTAGCTCTTCACCATCATCCGCTGCAATTTCGCCGCGGCCGGATGGGCCATCCGATACGGGCCGATTACCCGGCCCGTTATATCATGAGGCGGCGTTACCGTGCCAAGCGCCGTTTCTCCCCCATGCCACACCAGACAGTGGCGGTATGCCGTCCCGGTATAAAAATCGAATTCCCCGCCGCCGAACGCCTCCTGGAGAGCCCGTATCAGCCGGTCCGCATCGGCGGTATGGATGTCCCCCGCGCAATAATCCACCAGGGTTTTCTCCTCATAGAGAGGTTCATCCGACAAGGTCACGAGATTACAGCGCATCGCCACATCCCGGTCGGCAAGCTGAATGCCGAGGTTGGCGGCCTCGAGCGGCGACCGGCCGGTATAGCACTTCGTTCCCATCCAGTCCACAAAGCGACCGGCCGGTGTAGTCCTCCTGCGGACTCTCCCACAGCACCGACAGGTTGGCCACATCGCTGCCGGGAGCCATCCCGTCCGGGACGGTCCTGGCAAGCCCCACCTCAGCCGTCCGGGCCAGGGCATCCATCGCGGGCTTGTGCGCGGCCTCCATGGGGGTTTTCCCACCGAGGGAGTCGCAGGGCATATCCGCCATCCCGTCGCACAACAGCACTACCTGTTTCATCGTGTCATCCTGTCCTTTCAGAAAGAGATTTCCGTGTGTTTTTAAAGGCATTGAGGGGGACGGTTGCCTGTTTTCACCCGGGCCGTAGGCGTATGGGCTCGTGACCGGTGCAACCCCCGGGGGCCCCAGGCTCCCTTGAAGGGGATAGCTAGCACAGGATGTGCTTTAATGGCATGAGTATATGGGGGGCCTGTCCGCGCACTAAGATACATTTGTATAGATCAAGGAGAACTTCCCCGGCGGAATCATAAAAACCGACGATATTCCATAAAGGGCTGGGGCCTCGGAATTTGGGGCGGTTTTTGGCCTGGATATTTTATCACCGGCCGTTCTGTCTGAGAGGGCGTAATGAAGATACGCCTCGTTTCCGTCTCAAAGAACATCGGCGCCGTATTTTATTATACCAGACGGATATCCGCAGTCAAGCGGCCGCCTCTATTTTTACCAAAATTCCGGACACGCATCGGCGAAAGAATCGACACGGAAAATTTCTCCGTACGGATTGCATTTTCCTTCCATGTGCGCTATAATAAAACCAATATTTTATCATGGGCGGGAATGGGGTTTTTGACCCTATCCTCCTTTTTGTGGCCGGAAACGGCCGGGTTTTCGACATTTCGAAAGGACTGAGTGTATGCACAATCTGCCATTCCCCCTCCTTGCCGAAACGGTCGGTGAGCGGTTCGCCGGTGCCGGTATGACCGTTCTCATCGGCCTGGTGGTCGTTTTTTCCGTTCTGATCCTGCTGACCTTTATTTTTTTCCTCTTCGGCAAGGTCGTCGGCCGGGGCAAAACCACCAAGAAGCCGTCCGCGCCCGTTAAAAAAGCTGAGCCGGCTGTCCAGCCGGCCGCCGTTCCCCGGGCCGTTCCGGCCCCTGTGGTGGAAGACGGCATCAGCGAGGAGGTTGTCGCCGTGATTGCGGCGGCCGTGTCCGCCATGGCCGGTCCGGCAGCATCCTATACCCTCCGCCGCGTCCAGCGCAGCCGTGCGGACCGTCCCGTTTGGGCGGCGGCCGGGTTGGCGGAGAATACCCGTCCTTTCTGATCCGTTTCTTCCCCTGCATTAAAACCTACCGAAAGGACTGACCCGGATGAGTGAATTGTGGAACTCCATTGTCAAGCTCTGGCAGGAATCCGGCCTCGCGCGGCTGTGCAATTTTGAAAACGGCGGCTGGAAAAACCTGATTATGATCGGCATCGCCTGTGTGCTGATCTATCTCGCGGTCAAGAAGGGCTTCGAGCCCTTGCTGCTGCTGCCCATCGCGTTCGGCATGCTCCTCGTCAATCTGCCCCTCTCCGGCATCATGGATCCCCAGATGAATTCGCTGGTGCCTATGACCGCGGAGGAATTGGCCCAAGCCAATCAAGGCATATTCACACAAAACTATCCGTATATCGTTCATCTGCAGGACGAGACCGGACAAATCCTCAGCGCATCCTGGCAGCATTTTGAGCAGGGCGGTCTGATGTGGTACCTGTACCAGGGCGTTAAATTCGGCATCTACCCGCCGCTGATCTTCCTCGGCATCGGTTGCATGACCGATTTCGGCCCGCTGATCTCCAATCCGAAGAGCTTTCTGCTCGGCGCGGCCGCGCAGCTCGGTATTTTCGTCACCTTCTTCGGTGCCCGCGCCATCGGCGCTTTGCCTTTTGCCGAAAGCCTAGGAATCGCCTTTAACGAGGCGGAGGCCGCCTCCATCGCCATCATCGGCGGGGCCGACGGCCCGACAGCGATCTATCTGACTTCCAAGCTTGCGCCTTGGCTTCTGGGCGGTATCGCGGTGGCGGCCTACTCCTACATGGCGCTCGTCCCAATCATCCAGCCGCCGATTATGCGGGCGCTGACCACAAAAAAAGAGCGTTCCGTCATCATGAAACAGCTCCGTCCGGTTTCCAAAACGGAAAAAATCCTCTTCCCCATCTTCGTCACCGCTATTTGTGTCCTGCTCCTGCCCAGCGCCGCGCCGCTGATCGGCATGCTCATGCTGGGCAACCTCTTCCGTGAGAGCGGCGTGGTGGAACGCCTGTCTAAAACTGCGCAGAACGAGCTGATGAATATCATCACCATCCTGCTCGGCGTCACGGTGGGTGCCACCGCCAACGCGGACACATTCCTCAATCCCAAGACGCTGCTCATTATTGTCCTCGGTCTTCTGGCCTTCTGCATCGGCACCGCCGGCGGCGTGCTGTTCGGTAAGCTGATGTATGTGGTTACGGGCGGCAAAGTCAACCCCCTCATTGGTTCCGCGGGTGTGTCCGCTGTTCCGATGGCTGCCCGTGTCTCCCAGAAGGTCGGACAGCAGGAGAATCCCGGCAACTTCCTGCTGATGCACGCCATGGGCCCGAACGTGGCCGGCGTCATCGGTTCCGCCGTGGCCGCCGGCGTCCTTCTCTCGCTGTTCGGCTGAGTTTGCGTTCGAGCCGGGGGCGGAGCGTTTCTCCCGCTTTAATCGGAAATGGGACAAAAGTTCGCTTTTGTCCCATTTCTTTTCCACTCTGCCGTTATCGAGGTCCAGTTACCACTGACGAAAGGGGTATCCTATGTCGGAAACCTATCAGGAATTCCGCACGCTTCGCCGCCGGATAATGGAACGGGATTTCTCCCGGATGAACGATCCGCAGCGCCAAGCTGTCTTTCACACCGACGGCCCGCTCCTTATCCTGGCCGGAGCCGGCAGCGGCAAAACGACGGTGCTGGTCAACCGTATCGCCAGCCTTGTCAAATACGGGAGGGCCTACGACAGCCCGGAGATGCCGGTCTCCCTGTCGGACGACGACCTGGCCCATCTGCGGGACTGCGCTGCCGGCACCGCCCCTATCGATGCGGCCGCGGTGGACTGTCTGGCCGTGGATCCCTGTCCGGCCTGGAGGATCCTGGCCATCACCTTCACCAACAAAGCCGCCGGTGAGCTCAAAGAGCGGCTGGAGCGGATGCTTGGGGAGGATGGGGGCGAAGTGGCGGCCAGCACCTTCCACGCCCTGTGCGCACGGATTCTCCGCCGTCACGGCGACCGGCTGGGCTTCTCCTCCCATTTCACCATCTATGATACCGACGACAGCCGCCGCCTGATGAAGGAATGCATGAAGGCCCTGAACATCGAAGAAAAGGTGCTCGGGCACAAGGCGATCCTGTCCGAAATCGGCCGCGCCAAGGACCGGCTGCTTTCCCCACAGGAATTGGCTGCCCAGGCGGGTCAGGACTTCCGGATCAAAAAGGTGGCGGAGGCATATGCGTCCTATCAGAAACGCCTGCGGGATGCCGACGCAATGGATTTCGACGATCTCCTTTGCAATACCGTCGCCCTGTTCCGTGAAAATCCCGACGTCCTCGAGCAGTATCAGCGGCGCTGGCGCTATATGATGGTGGATGAATACCAGGATACCAACCATGCGCAGTATCAGTTCATCAGCATGTTAGCTGAGGGAAGCGGCAACCTCTGTGTCGTGGGCGACGACGACCAGAGTATTTATAAATTCCGCGGCGCCACCATTGAGAATATCCTGAGCTTTGAGGAACAATTCCCCGGCTGCACAGTCATCCGCCTCGAGCAGAACTACCGCTCCACCGGGACGATTCTCGACGCCGCCAACGCCGTCATTGCCAAAAACACCAACCGCAAGGGCAAAACCCTCTGGACCGCCAACGGCGCAGGGGACCCGATTGCCACCGTCATCCTCGACAACGAGGATGAGGAAGGGCGGTACATAGCGGATACCATTCTTGAAAAAGCCGCGGCCGGACGCCCCTTCCGTGACTTCGCCGTCCTCTACCGCGCCAACGCCCAATCGAACGCCATCGAGCGTTCACTGGTCAAAAGCGGCATTCCCTACCGCATCATCGGCGGCCATCGTTTTAACGACACCAAGGAGGTGCGGGACGCCACCGCCTATCTGCGGGTGATCAACAATCCCGGCGACGCGGTCAGCCTGCGCCGTATCATCAACGAACCCAAACGCGGCATTGGCGACGCCACCCTGGACAAGGCCGCCGAAATCGCGGAAGGGCTGGGGATCTCTCTGTACGAGGTGCTCTCCCATGCGGCCGATTATCCCGCCATCAGCCGTTCCGCCTCCAAAATCGCCGCGTTTGTCGAGATGATGGACCGCCTGCGGGAAATGAACGCCGATCCCGATATCTCCGTCCATCTGCTCTATCAGACCATGCTGCAAGTGACCGGCTATCTGGATATGTGGCATGCCGCCGGGGACGAGGGTGCCGCCCGGGTGGACAACCTGCATGAACTGGCTTCTTCCATCCTCAATTACGAACAGAACAGCGGCGCGGATTTTCCCGACCTGTCGGGCTTCCTCGAGGAGAATGCCCTGATGACCGATGTGGACAACTACGACGCCGGCGCCGACGCGGTCGTGCTGATGACCATGCACGCGGCCAAGGGCCTGGAATTTCCCTGCGTGTTCCTTCCCGGCTTCGAGGACGGGATTTTTCCCGGCATGCAGAGCCTGTTCAATCCGGAAGAAATGGAGGAGGACCGGCGCCTCTGCTATGTCGCCATCACGCGGGCCAAAACCGCGCTGACCATCCTCAGCGCCCGCAGCCGGACACTGTACGGCTCCACCTCGCGCAACCGCCCGTCCCGTTTCCTTGGGGATATTCCGGACGGATTGGTGGCGGGACACGACCTGAGTACGTCGGGAGGCGGGTATCCGGGGGTCCGCTCCTCCTCCTTCTCACGCCGCGCCGCGGACGGAGAGCCGCCGTGGGACGCGCCGCATCCCATTTCCACCCCCTTTCCGGCTGCCAAAGCCTCCCCGGCAAAGGCGGCGGGCGGAGGGGTCGGGATCCGTGCGCAGGCGGCCGCCTCCGGGGGAGAGCCCTGCCGCTGGAAACCCGGGGACCGGGTGCGCCACAAGGTATTCGGCCCCGGACGGATCACCGACGCCGCCCCGATGGGCAACGATACCCTGCTCACCGTGGTATTCGACAAAGCTGGCGTAAAAAAAATCATGGCCAATTTTGCCAAGCTGAAAGCCGAATAGACAAGGACAGAAAAGCCGCCCGGGGGCGGCTTTTCTGTCCTTGATGCGGTTGGTCCGCCTCAGGTGCCTGGGTCTGTATCCCCCTGCCGGTCGGCGTTGTTTTTATAATACGGAGGCCCCAATTTCAGGGCCGGCCGTGGTGGGGGCAGGGCCCCGAAAAAAGGGCACGGATGTATAAAAAGCATGAAAATTGCGATATTTAACACGCCCTTAACATACCCATGATATTCTCGTCATGTTTGTGTGCATGAAACAGAAAAACAGGGGATGTAGGAGGAGACGCCGTGGGGATCGAACACGTGCTGCAGCTGCTCGGCGGATTGGGACTGTTCTTGTTCGGCATGAAGCTCATGGGAGAAGGCCTGGAAACCGTGGCGGGGTCACGCCTCAAATCCCTGCTCGAGAGGATCACCTCCCACCCACTGCTCGGCGTGCTGGTCGGCTTGGTGGTGACGGGCGCCATTCAATCCTCCTCCGCCACGACCGTCATGGTGGTGGGGTTTCTCAACGCAGGTCTTCTCAAGCTGAGCCAGGCCGTCTATATCATCATGGGCGCCAATATCGGCACCACCGTCACCAGCTTCCTGATCGGCCTGAAGGTCAACGACCTCGCGCTGGTCGCCCTGTTCATCGGCATGGTCTTGATGATGTTTTTTAGTAAAAAACTCGCGCAGCATATCGGCATGGTAGTCGTGGGATTCGGCATCCTCTTTACCGGCATGAATATGATGTCGGGGGCCATGAGCCCCCTCAAGGATGAGCCGGTGTTCATCGAGCTGATGGGGTCCTTCTCCAATCCGGTGCTGGGAATCCTCGCCGGGGCGGTTCTCACGGCCATCATTCAGTCCTCCTCCGCGTCGGTCGGCATTTTGCAGGCGCTGGCCAGCAGCGGCGCTGTCAGCCTGGGCGGGGTGATTTATATCCTGTTCGGCCAGAACATCGGCACCTGTGTCACCGCCATGCTCGCGTCGATCGGCACCAACCGTGCGGGCAAACGCGCGGCAATGATCCATTTGATGTTCAATGTGATCGGGACACTGGTGTTTATCCCCATCTGCCTTTTCCTGCCTTATGTGGAGCTGATCGAAGGCTTGACGGCGGATCCCAAGCTGCAGATTTCTTTTGCGCATATCGGCTTTAACATCGTGGCTACTCTGCTGCTTCTCCCCTTTGCGAAGCTGTTGGTCCGCCTGGCGGAAAAGCTGGTGCCCGGCAAGGACGCCGAATATGAGGAGATGCGGCTGCACTATCTCGATGAGCGCATCCTCGGCACCCCGTCGATCGCCGTGGCCCAGGTGCTCAAGGAAGTGGAACGGATGGCCCAGATCGCCCGGCAGAATTTTGCCTTGTCCATGCAGACGTTTTTCAAGCCCAGCTCCACTGTCAACCAGCAGATCAAACAGAATGAGCAGGTGCTCAATTACCTGAACCACAATATCACCGGCTATCTGGTCAAAATCCACGCACTCGACCTGCTCGAATCGGATTCCCGCCGGGTCGGTTCTCTGTTCCATGTGGTCAACGATCTGGAACGGGTGGGGGATCACGCGGAAAACATCCTGGAATATTCTCAGAACCTCGGGGGCGGGGAACCGCCTTTCTCCGCGGACGCCATTACGGAAATGCAGGACATGCAGGACCGGGTGCTGAAAATCGTGGACGAATCCATCGCTTTTTTCTTAAGCAATCATCCGGACCCGGCCCTGTCCGCAGCGATTGTGGAGCAGGAGGAGGAGATCGACGACCTGGTGGTCGCGCTGCGGGAGCATCATGTGGAACGGCTGGGGCGGATGGAATGTTCTCCCGAGACCGGGATGGTGTATGTGGATATCCTTACCGACCTCGAGCGGGTGTCCGACCACGCGACCAACATCATGTATGCGGCGTTTGACGCCGACGGAGCCTGACCCAAGCCGGGGGACGGACTTTGGAATGTATTTCAGATATACCGTACACACCCTAAACCGGCTATCTATTTGTCGGCAAACCATATCGGGGTAAACGGCTGAGCCAGAGGCTGATGGCCATTGTACTGAAATACGCCAAGGGGCTAGGGTTTGACAGGGTGTATCCTTGTAAGAGACCACACCGGCCTGTACAAAAATACGGCTTGATAAAAGCCAAATGAAAAACCGGCTCCATGGAATCCCCATTCCATGGAGCCGATCCATATGCATGTCACGTAGACTTTCTTTCCAGTGACGGGGCCCATACTCCTTCCCCAACGTTTCCCAGAGGGCGGGCTGTTCTATCTTTATACGGAGACACGCGGGGCGGTCCCGGTCACATCCGCTGAAAGGCCGCCGCCGCGGATTCCGGACGGCCTGCCGGCGCTGACGGGCAAAGATCCGTCGAGGTACCCGTATGTTTCATCGCCGCCGAGCTCCCGCATATGCAGTGTCAAGGGGAGGCGTCCGGCAAAGGCCCGCGCCGTTGCCGGACAGAACACCGGAAAAGAGGCTGTCCTCCCCCCGGATTTCCAGACACCGCGTTCCTTTATCATCTTCCGTCACGCCCAGAGTTGTAGCCACTTCACCTGCGGCGGGCTGCGGTTCCGGGGATGGACCGGCGGAGGATTCCGCCGAGGGGGCGGACGGGGACGGCGTCCCTTCGTCCGTGACGGCTTCCATCCGGATCGTCCCCGTGAGGTGCCCGATCTGGTCTGCGCCGGTGACGGCCTCTCCCAAGGCATACAGGCCGCTGGCACCGCCGCAGGTCCCGTAGAACATCGCTACATTACCCCACGGCGCATAGTAGGCCAGGGTTCCGGCGGGGCCTTCCGCCGCCGGCGTGCCGTCCACATCCAGCTCTTCCGGCGGATACACGATTTTCTCATTGATCCCGAAATTTTCCACCGGAAGGGTCAGGGGGAGCTGCGCATACAACGATATGGCTGCCGGGCTGCCGTTGAGGAGGAAAACGATGCTGTACGTGTCGGTTTCCACACGGATTCGCAGAGCGCCTTCTGGCTGATTTTCCGCCCGGGAGCCCGGCTGGGCGGAAGGCGGCTCCGGCTGTGTACCCCCGTTATTCCGTCCGTTCCCGCAGCCCGATAAAAGCACGGCCAGAGACAGCGCACAGCCCGGCAGCCAATGCGCAGTCCTTTTCATTTCGGGACCGCCTTTCCCATGTGGGCGGATTCCCGGATGATGACTTCGCCGCCAGCATCGTCGATATCCCGGATGATTTTACCCACGGCCGGTACGCAAATATGACCGGAAAGCGGGTTCTTGATGCTGATGATGGGGGCGGTCAGGGTGGCCTCCACATCAGAACGCTCAAAGGAGAGGTCGGCGTCCGCCATCTCACAGTCGATGAGCCGGAGATTCCGGCAGTAACACAGCGGCTGGGTACCGATGATTTTACAGTTTATAAAGGTGACGCCGTCGCTGTACCAGGCCAGATATTCGCCTTTCACGACGCTGTTTTTGACGGTGACGTTCCGGGCGTGCCAGAAGGCGTCCTTGGTGTCGAAAACACAATGCTCAAACACCGCGTCCTCGATATACTGGAAGGCATACTTCCCCTTCATGCGGACATTCCGGAAGGCCAGATGCTCGGAGCGGAGCATAAAGTATTCGCTCTCGGCAGTGCAGTCTTCCATGTCGATGTTCCGTACCGACCAGCCGAATTCGGGGGATACGATGTCGCAGCCGCGCATGGTCACATCGCGGCATTCCCGCAGGGCCTTGATACCGTGCAGCTTAGTTTCGCGTATGTCTACACGGCCGGAATACCACAGTGCCGCCCTGCACAGCCCAGTCATCTCCGAGTTTTCGATTTTGAGGCCCGTATTATGCCAGAAGGGATAGCGCAGATTGAAAAAACAGTGGTCGGCCTGGATATCCCGTCCCTCCTTGAAAGCGCTTTCGCCGTCGGCGGGGCCGTCAAAAGCGCAGTCCCTCACCAGCACGTTCTGCGCGCCGTACAGCGCCCGTTCTTCGTCAAAACGGGTATTTGTAATGGTTTTCATCGTGGGAGCCCCCTTTTATGCGATGGGTTGGGTTTCGATTTCCGTATTTGATAGATCAGGTAGTCCAGACAGTCGATACACGCCTGTTCTTTGTGCAGGGAATCGAGCAAGGCCCTTCTATGCGCGGCCAGACGCTTCAGGGCGTCCGCCTCTTTTCCTTTTTCCAGATCCACCATCACGTTCTGTATGGTTGCGGAATCGCATCCCGCATCCTTCAGGTTTTGGATGATCGATTCCGAAGCTATGTCGATCGCCATATGCTCCTCTTTTCTGCAGGGGGCCTGCCTTTCGGGGGATCGTTGTCCAGAGCGCCCCCCATGTTCCGATGCCGGTAATCTCAGTATAGCGGCCGCCCTGAAAAATAGCAAATACTTATGTTCAATACCCCTCCATGCTTGACAGGCATAACTTCGCGGCGGTATACTGTCGCCATGGAAGGAGATGCTGTCTATGGAATTTCGAGTGCTGCAGTACTTTCTGGCGGTTGCAAGGGAAGAAAGCGTTTCCGGAGCAGCGGCCTTTCTGCACCTGTCCCAGCCGACCTTGTCCCGCCAGCTCAAGGATTTGGAGGATGAGCTCGGCAAACGGCTGTTCATCCGCGGCAGCCGGAAAATCACCTTGACGGAAGAAGGGATGCTGCTTCGCAAGCGGGCGGAGGAAATCGTGCAGCTCATGAGAAAAGCGGAAGACGAAATCGCGTTGTCGGATGAAACAGTCGCGGGAAATATTTATATCGGTTCCGGCGAAACGGATGCCGTCCGCTTTCTTGTGGAGGCGCAAAGCGCTTTGCAGCAGGAATATCCGCAGATTTGTTTCCACATCCAAAGCGGGGATAAAATCACCATTTTGGAGTGGCTGGACAGGGGGCTTGTCGACGTCGGCCTCGTATTCGGGCACGTGGATACCGCCAAATATGACGCGCTCGAAGTCCCTTTCAAAGACACGTATGGGGTTTTGATGCACCGCGACTCCCCGCTTTCGGAAAAAACATATATCGAACCAGAGGACCTATGGGACAAACCCCTCATCCTATCCCGCCAGGAATACAAAGAAAGCCGTTTGCAGGGTTGGCTGAAAAGAGAGAAAGAGCAGCTCAATATCGTCGCCACCTATAATCTCCTGTTCAACGGCTCGCTTATGGTCAAAGGGGGCGTGGGGTATGCCCTCTGTTTGGATAAGATTATCCATACTTCCGACGACAGCGAGCTGTGTTTCCGGCCTTTGTTTCCAAAGGTTGAGCATGGGATGCACATCATCTGGAAAAAATACCAGGTGCATTCCAAGGCTACCCAAAGGTTCCTGCAGAAGCTGCAGGAGGCGAAGACGGCGTTTTAAAAATAGGGCAAAGCCGCCCCCTTCCCGGTTCGCTCGTCATCCGGATGGACTTGCGCGTACTCCTGTCCTATGCTATACTAAAATATGTATGAGATTCGGCGGCAACCGCCGCCTCATTTTCAAAAGACGAAGGAGCCTGTTTATGTCCGGACATTCCAAATGGAACAATATCAAGCGCAAAAAGGAAAAAACCGACAGCCAAAAGGCCAAAATCTTTACCAAGATGGGCCGGGAGATCGCGGTAGCGGTCAAGGAGGGCGGCGGCCCTGATCCCGCCTCGAACTCCAAGCTCAAGGACGCCATCGCCAAAGCCAAGGCCAATAATGTCCCGAACGACAACATCGACCGGATCATCAAAAAAGCCGCTGGAGAGGGCTCCGGCGACAAGTATGAGGCTCTGCAATACGAGGGGTACGGCCCGAACGGCATCGCCGTCATCGTCGAAACACTGACCGACAACCGGAACCGCACGGCGGGGGATCTGCGCCATTATTTCGACAAATTCGGCGGTAACCTTGGTCAGACCGGCTGCGTCGGCTTCCTGTTCAACCGCAAGGGCGTGATCGCCATCGAGGCGGAGGGGCTCGACGAGGACAAGGTGATGGAGGACGCACTGGAAGCCGGGGCGGCGGATTTTTCCACCGACGGCGATGTGTTCGAAATCGCCACCGAGCCCGACGATTTTTCCGCCGTGCGGGAAGATCTGGAGGCGAAGGGGTACGCCTTCGTCTCGGCGGAGATCGAAATGGTGCCGGACGTCTACACGGCGATTGAGGATCCGGCCCTCGCGCTCAAAATGGAGAAGCTGCTCGACGCCCTGGAGGACAACGACGACGTCCAGGCGGTCTGGCACAACTGGGACCGGCCGGACGAAGACGAATAAACGGCCGGGAGGGGCCGTTTGAAAGAACGGCGGATGTATATGCGGCCAAAAGGACGGGGTTTCCGGGTTCTCTGGATCCTGCTGGCCATGACGGCGGTGCCGCTATTGGCCGCGGCGTGGGTGGCATGGGGCCCGGGACCGGCAGGGGATCCGGGCAGTGCCGCGTTTATCGGCGGGAGCAGGTATTGGCGCTTGCTTATGGCGGATCCGGCCTATCAGCGGCTGCTGGCCCTTTCCGCCCTGCGCGTATCGGTCGCGGCAGCCGGGTTTCCGCTCTCGTTCGGGCTCCGGCGCGGGCTCCGCGCCGCTTCGCCCCGGCTGCGCTGGGGTCTGCCCGTCGGTCTCATGGTGCTGGGGGCGGCTTTGTCCGTGTGGATGGCGGCTGCCGTCCGATCGGCCGGGGTGGCGGCGTCCGCTCAAGCCCTCTGGGGGGCGGCAGCCGGCGGCCTGCTGCTGGTGCTCGGCGTGTCGGCCCTGATCCTGACGATGTCCGAATCCCGCCCCCTCCAGCGCCCGCGCCTAGGCACGGGGCTGGTGATTTTGGCCGCGCTCGCCGCCACGCTGCTGGCATTTTGGGCCGGCGAGGGATGGATGCCGGGTCATCGTTCGATCGAGCCGCTGGCTTCGGCCGTAACGGTGGGCGTGGAAATCTGTATCCGCCTGATGCTCCTGCTCCTGTTCTGGGTGCTGCTCACGCCGGCCCGCCCGCCGGAGGCAGAAGACGGCGGCTGGCCCTTTCCGCCCCGGTGATGGAGATGGAATCCCGGGTGGGATAAGCCCTTTCCCGGGCCTGTACCGGAAATATCGTTTGCACAAACGCCATGGGATGAGCGTCGTCCCATGGCGTTTTGCCATATGAAACGGGCGTCGCGCAGAAAAGACTTGCTTGTGACGCAGCGTCATGGGGTATCCTATACGACAGAGGTGTTGAACATGCCGAACAGCCGCGCCATACCGCAGGGATATATGACCGTGGGCCAGGCCGCCAAAAAGATGGGCGTCACCGTCCGCACCCTGCAATATTACGACCGGGAAGGCCTTCTGCCGCCGTCGGGGGAAAGCGAGGGCGGCAGAAGACTCTATACCGACAAGGATTTGATCAAGCTCCATCAGATCCTGTCCATGAAGCATCTCGGTTTTTCCCTGGACGACATCAAAAACCGCCTGGTTTCGCTGGATACCCCCGCCGACGTCGCCAAGGCGCTGACGGAACAGGCCGCCTCGATCCGCCAAAAAATGGAGGCGCTGGCGGAATCCCTGGCTGCTCTCGAAGCGCTGAAGGCCGAAGTGCTGCAGATGCAGACGGTGGACTTCAAGAAATACGCCGATATCATCATCAACCTGCAAATGAAAAACGAATATTACTGGCTGATCAAGTATTTCGACGAAACCACCCTCGACCATATCCGGAGCCGCTTTGACAAGGACAGCGGACTGGCCATGATGGCGACCTTCACCAGCCTGTGCGACGAGGCGATCCGCCTCTGGCAGGAGGGAGTCCCGCCGGTAAGCGAAAGGGCCCAGGGGCTGGCCCGGGCGTTTTGGGAGATGGTGACGGACTTTACAGGAGGGGATATGGGGCTGCTGGCAAACTTGATGGAGATCGGGAAATTCGACGGGATGGACAACGAATGGAAACAAAAGCAGGAGCTGGCCAACGCATATATCGAATCCGCCCTGGACGTGTATTTCACAAGGCTGGGAATCGATCCAATGCGGGAGGGGACGACATGAACGCCGCTATACAGATCAGCCGGCTGGAAAAATCCTACGGGGGCCGGCCTGTGCTCAGGGGACTGACCTTCCATGTGAAGCGGGGAGAAATCTTCGCCTTGCTCGGCGTCAACGGTGCAGGAAAAACCACGGCCCTCGAATGTATCGAGGGCCTGCGCCGCCCAGACGCCGGCGACATCACGGTGGATGGGCGGATGGGGATCCAGCTGCAGTCGGCCTCTCTTCCCGCCCATATCCGGCCGATGGAGGCCGTGCGGCTGTTCGCCGAATGGAACAAGGCCGCGGCCGACCCGTCCATGCTGAAGTCGCTCGGGATTCCCGGGCTGAATAAAAAACCGTATGCCGCGCTGTCGACGGGACAGAAACGGCGTCTGCACCTGGCTCTTTCCCTGATCGGCGATCCGGACGTCGTGTTCCTCGATGAACCGACCGCCGGTCTGGATGTGGAGGGACGGCTTTCGCTTCATGACCAGATCCGTGAACTGAAAGCGCGGGGGAAGACGATCGTGCTGGCCAGCCACGACATGGCGGAGGTTGAAACCCTGTGCGACCGCCTGGCGATCCTGCACGACGGCGCCGTCGCCTTTATCGGCACCGTGCCGGAGCTGGCCAAGAAGGCCGGCGCGCGCCACACGATCCGCATCCGGACGGACCTTGGTGAGGAAATCCACCAGTCCGGCGATATCGGGGTGGACCTGCTGGCTCTGCTCGAGGATCTCAAACGCCGGGGCACCGCCGTGCGGGATATCCAAATCGACAGAGGGACGCTGGAACGGTACTTTATCGACATGACAAGGGGGGACGGCCGATGAAGGCGTTTTTATACGGCGTGGCCCTGCAATGGAAACTGGACATCCGGAGCAAAACGCTGCTCATTACCTGTTACATAGTCCCTCTGCTGTTCTTCGCGGTTATGGGCGGGATCTTCACCTCCATCAACCCGGAGGCCAAATCCACCCTGATCCAGTCCATGACGGTGATGGGGGTGTCTATGGGGGCGCTCATTGGGCTGCCGCCCTCCCTGGCCGAGATCTATGGCAGCGATATCAAGAAGGTTTACAAGGCCAACGGCGTGCCGCTGTATCTCGGCCTGGTCACGACGGTTTTATCCGCGTTCCTCCACCTGCTGCTGATGAGCGCGATCCTGTACGCCGCCGCCCTCCTCGCTTTTGACGCGGCGCCCCCAGCCAATCCCGTCTCGTACTTCGGCGCGCTCGCGGTGTTTGCCGCGGCGTCGCTCGGCATAGGAAGCGTGCTGGGCCTATCGGTCAAAAACCAGGCGAAGCTCACCATGCTGGAACAGCTCGTGTTCCTGCCGTCCATCCTGCTGTCGGGGATCCTCTTCCCCGCCGGTTTGCTCCCGCGGGCTTTTGAGACGATAGGGTGGCTTTTCCCGGCCTCCTGGGGCTACCGCTGGATGACGTGCGAGGGCCCGCTCCTCGGCAATGGTTGGCCCTTGGCGGTCATGGCGGCGGCAGCGGCCGTCCTGTGCGGCCTCAGGCTGAAAAGGCTGGAATCGGAATGATTCTCGTCCAAAATTCCTACCTTATGAAACGGCGGAGGCTGTCGATACAGTTCGGAGGGAGAGAGGGTGCGGAAGGGATCCCCTCCTCCTGCGGCAATCGGCCGCCCGCAGGCGCCAAAAGTGGGAAGAATCGAACGATTCCCCCACTTTCGTTCCGTTTATCGGTAATGATCGGCGTTAGATGGGCCTTCCCGGCTCCGACAAGCCGAGGGGACCGGCGTGGCTACACCACGCCGGTCCCGTTTTTGTGAAGCGGTCGGCCGCCTCAATGGGTATTGCGCTGCATCGGCGCCGGCTCGGCCATCCGGTCGGCATATTCCGGATGCCGCTCCATCCAGGCAGCGGCATAGGGACAGCTGGCCAGGGCCTTGAGCCCGCGCTGGCGGAGAATGCCCACAACCGTCTCCATCATCTGCCCGGCAATACCCTGCCCACGCAGGGACTCATCCACATAGGTGTGATCGATGTCGACCACACCCTCGCCGGCCGGGGGAAAGGTGGTTTCCGCAAGCAGGGCGCCGTCCACGTCCTCGGCGTACAGCCGGTTTTCCTCGATTTTCCAAGTCATACGATACCTCCTTTAACAGCAGTCTGCAACATGAGCATACCGCATTCGGAGAAGAAGTGCAAGGGAAACTTGCCGGAAAAACATGCCCGGAGGAGAAAACGGGACGAAATCTTGCCCAAAAGCCGGATACATGCTACAATATATAGACCGTGTTTCACAGAATAGCGCGTTCACACCGATCTACTGGAAAGAAGGACAAGCCATGCCGCCGATCCCCCGCTCCCTGACCGAACTCATCGGAAATACTCCCCTGCTCGAGCCGGCCCGCTACATGCAAAGGGAAGGATGCGTGGCGCGGCTGCTTTTGAAATTGGAGGGGTTCAACCCCCTGCGCTCGTCCAAAGACCGGGTCGCGCTGGCGATGGTGGAGGACGCGGAACGCCAGGGGCTGCTCGCTCCCGGCGGTACAATTATCGAACCGACCAGCGGCAGCGCAGGGATCGGGCTCGCCTTCGTGGGGATCGCGAAAGGCTATCGGGTCATTCTGACCATGCCGGACAATGTCAACCTCGAACGGCGCAACCTGCTGCGCGCCCTGGGTGCGGAGCTGGAGCTGACCCCGGCGAGGCTTGGCATGCGGGGCGCTATCGACAAGGCGGATGCTCTGGCGAAAGAGCTGCCCGGCGCCTATCTGCCCGAGCAGTTCAGCAATCCGGCCAATCCCGAGGCTCACCGGCGCACGACCGCCCTGGAGATCCTGCGGGATACCGGCGGGGTGGTGGATATCTTTGTGGCCGGCGTCGGCACGGGCGGTACCCTGACCGGGGTGGGCGAGGTCCTGAAGGCCCACAATCCCGCTGTCCGGATCGTGGCGGTGGAACCGGCGGACTCCCCTGTCCTCTCGGGCGGGAAATCGGGACCCCACGGCCTGGCGGGGCTCGGCGCGGGTTTCCGCCCGCCCATCCTCAACACCGAGGTGTATGACGAGGTGGTTCCCGTGCGCAACGACGAGGCCTATGGAGCCTGCCGGAAAATCGCGAAGGATGAGGCACTGCTGCTGGGCATGTCCTCGGGCGCGGCGCTTTTTGCCGCGACGGCGCTCGCCCGCCGGGCCGAAAACCGGGGGAAGGCCATCGTCGCCGTGATGCCGGATACCGGCGAGCGCTACCTTTCCACCAATCTCTTTTGGGACTGAGTACAGGAGGGGCCATATGCGGGAACAAAACATCTACGACGACCCGTCTTTTTTCGACGGATATCAGAAGCTGCGGCAGAATCCGTCCGCTGCGAACGACCTCGTGGAAAAGCCGGCGCTGTTTTCCCTGCTTCCGGATGTGGCGGGCAAAGCCGTCGTCGACCTGGGATGCGGATATGGGGAAAATTGCAGGGAATTTTCCCGCCGTGGGGCGGCGCACGTGGTGGGGATCGATATTTCGGAGAAAATGCTGGCGGTCGCCGCCGGGGAGAATCAACTCGCCAACGTCCGTTTTCTGCGCATGAGCATGAACGATCTGACGCCGCTGGAGGGCCCGTTCGATCTGGTGGTCAGCTCCCTGGCCGTCCATTACATCGAGGATTTCGACACCCTGTTGCGGCAAATCCACCGTCTTCTCACCCCGGGGGGGACCTTCGTTTTCTCGCAGGAGCACCCGTTCACCACCGCGCTCATGCGGGAGCCGCGCTGGACGAGGGACGGCGAGGGGCGGATCCTTCACTACAACCTGACCGATTACAGCCGGCCCGGCGAAAGGACGACCAATTGGATTGTCGAGGGAGTCGTGAAATACCACCGCCCGTTTTCGGCGATTTTCAGTTCCCTCGCCCGGGTCGGATTTATGCTGGAGCAGGTACTCGAGCCGGTTCCGGACGAGGCGGTGATGGACGCCTGGCCGGCGTATCGGAAAAACATCCACAAACCGGATTTTCTCCTGGTCAGGGCCGCAAGGATATAACACAGGGCCATACCGCTATCTGCGGCGGCCCATAAAAATAGAGGGGGCTTCCGATGGAAAGCCCCCTCTTTAACCCGGAACATCCCGGCGGGATCAGTCCCGTATCTTTTTCCGTTTGCCGGCCGCTCCGGCCAACTGTGCTGCGGTCATCCCCCCGGCCTTGGCGGAGCCGCCGTCTTCGTCCTTGAACAAGGGGCCGCCAGAGAGGTCAAAATGCGATTCCGCCGCAGGTTCTTCCTTGGCCATCGACCGCTCGAGAAGCCAGACGACCAGCATCAGAATTGGAACGAATACAGGCGACATGTGCCGCCATATCATCCGGGCGGTGGTGACGCCGGTGTCCTTGCCGTCTGACCCGATATGCACCGGGAAGGCGTCGCGGATCGAAAAGGCATAGATAAAAAAGATGATTCCGGCCACGGCACAGAGAATCAGCCCGATATAGCCGCGTTTCGGGAAAACCTCAAACAGCACGGCCCCTCCAAGCAGCAGCACGGCCGCCACGATGAGAGGGACGATGGACAGCACCTTGTCATATGCTTCCCCCTCGATGGCGTTTGCATTGTTTATTTGTATGCTGACAATCGTCATGATCTGTACAGCGCACACCAGCACCAGCACGATCCATAACAGGATCCGGCAAAACGTGGTCGTATTATGCATGGAAAAACAGCCTCCTAGATGGATAAAGTCCCATTTTGAGTCCGGCGGTCCGGCCCCGGCAGGGATATATATCTATCATATCACATTTTCGGCCCATTTCAATGGGATTCTTTTGTGAGAAATTCTTGGGAAAACCCCTTGCATTCTTTTGACAATCGTGGTATACTATGGAATAGTGTATAAGAGTGGTATGGAAAGAGTGGGGCGACCCGCTCTTTTATCTTTGTTTGGATGCTTTCATCATGGATGTCAGGAAAGGAACGTACCGATATGGCCAACCGACACACTGGCCCCGGAGGGGCTGCGGCCGTCTGCCGCACTCTTGCCGAGCCGCTGGCCAGGCAGCTCGGCCTGCGCATTTGGGACGCTCCAGGTCAGTCCTCCGTCATGTGAGACAGATTGCCACAAAGTCAACGGAGGACGGTCCCGATCATTCAGTCCA
>ERZ856578.1436-NODE-1436-length-44919-cov-41.976384_pt1 | contig 44919 bp, 38 predicted proteins | sample MGYA00514384_ERZ856578 | MGnify/ENA primary metagenome ERZ856578 (study PRJEB29103, sample SAMN06111958) | human gut metagenome | biome: human gut; feature: ankylosing spondylitis patient; material: healthy_person | host: Homo sapiens | place: China:Hangzhou...
TTATGCCGTTTATTCCGCCGCTTTTTTCCGGACGCTCAGAACAGCCACCAGGGGGAAATGGTCGGAGGGATACCGGCCGTCCAGGCTGCTGGTGTCCAGATAGGCGTCCTGAATCTGAAAATCGTCGCTGACAAAGATGTAATCGATGGGGCGGCGGCCCTTGCACCGGCCCCGGAAGCCGTGATAGGAATTGTGGATATCCTTCGTATCAAAGCGGGAATAGACGCTGGTCAGATGGATGTCGGTAAAGGGATGCCGGTTTTCGGACAGCATCCTCACCGGCTTGCTGCCCGGGCGGGCGTTGAGATCCCCCATGAGGATGGTGGGCAGCTTTTCCCGCAGGTTGTACCGGTGCATATACTCCAGGATGGTGCGCACGCCCAGGCTCCGCGCCGGGCCGCAGACGTGGTCGAAATGGGTGTTGAACACCCGGATTTTCTGCCCAAGCTCCTTGGAATACACCTCGCACACGGTGCAGATGCGGGGGAACATGGCGAAATAGGCGCGGCTGCCGCTTTTCTCCGGATGCTTGGAGAGCCAGAACGTCTGGTCGTACACGGCGGCCCAGTCCGGCTCGTGCACCAGGATGGCGGAATGCTCGTTGGTGCGCTTGCGGGTGCGGCCCCAGCCGAAAATGCTGTAGTCCGTGAGCAGGCGGCGGATATCCTCCTTCATGGCGGGCATCAGCTCCTGCACGCCCACGATGGCGGCGCCGGATTCCTCGATGAGGCGGGTGACCAGCTCCCGCCGGTTGGTCCAGGAGTGGGATCCGTGAAAAATCGAGTCGCGTTTGACGTTGAAGGAAACGACTTTGAGGGCTTCTTCCATGCCGGGGTCATCCTTTCGGATAAATTGTCGGAAACAGGGGACGAAAAGCCCTTGCTTTCATTTCATAGCCATGACGCATTCCTTTCCACAAAAACCGTTGGAAAGAAAGGTATGCCTTTCTTTCCAACTATATACCTTCCGGCCCGGAAGGTCAATCGGTATTTCTTGAAGAATTTCGAAAGATTTTTGGTAGAGCCGCCTGCGGCGGAAGAAAGGGGGAAAACGGCGCATGGATCGCACCATCCTGCACTGCGATTGCAACGGCTTTTACGCCTCGGTGGAGGGGGTGCGCGATCCCGCCCTGCGCCGGGTGCCCATGGCGGTGTGCGGCGATCCGGAGCACCGTCACGGCGTCATCCTCGCCAAGAACGAGCTGGCCAAGCAGCGGGGCGTCCGGACGGCGGAGACCGTTTTCCAGGCGCGGCAGAAATGCCCGGGACTGGTTTTGGTGCCGCCCCACCGGGAGCTCTACGAGGAATATTCTCGCCGGGTCAACGCCATTTATGCGCGGTATACCGATATGGTGGAGCCTTTCGGCATTGACGAATCCTGGCTGGACGTGACCGGCAGCCGCCGGCTGTTCGGCGGCGGGCAGGCCATCGCCGACGCCCTGCGCCGGACGGTGCGGGAGGAGACCGGCCTGACCATATCGGTGGGGGTGTCGTTCAACAAAATTTTTGCCAAGCTGGGCAGCGATTACCGCAAGCCGGACGCCACGACGGTGATCACCCGGGAGAATTACAAGCAGGTGGTGTTCCCCCTGCCTGCCGCGGCACTGCTGTACGTGGGGGACAAGGCGGCGGCCACCCTGGCGGGCATGGGCATCCATACCATCGGGGAGCTGGCCGGGGCGGACCCGTACCGGCTGACCCGCGCCCTCGGGCGGCTGGGGGAGATGCTGCACCGCTACGCGTGCGGGCTGGACGACAGCCCGGTCCGCCTGGCGGCGCAGGGACGGGACATCCAGTCGGTGGGCAATAACATGACCTTTCCCCGGGATTTGACGGGGGAGGAGGACGTGCGGGCGGGGGTGCTCCTGCTCGCCGACAGTGTGGCCGAACGGCTGCGCCGCCAGGGGCTTTGGTGCCGGACGGTGCAGGTGATCGTCAAGAACCCGGCGCTGCAGACCATTTCCCGGCAGCAGCCCCTGCGCCGGCCGACCAATCTGGCCGCCGAGCTGGCCGCGGCGGCCATGGACATCCTCCGCCGCTCCTGGAGCATGGACAAGCCCATCCGCATGCTCTCCCTGACCGGCCTGCAGTTGACCGACCGGGACGAGGGGGAACAGCTGTCCCTGTTCGACGACGGGGAGGGGGAGCGCCATGATAAGCGGGAACGCCTGGAGACCGCCATGGATCGGATCCGGCTGAAATACGGCCGGGCCGCCATCCGCCCCGGGGCGGCCATGCGCGGCGACCTGGGCGGAGAAACGCCCGAAAACCGGCGGGAAAAGGGCGATGCTGGGAAATAAAACTTTTTGTATTTTTCTTGCAGAAAATGATTGACAAACCACGTGCTATCGCTTATAATATACACCGTCGCTGATGTCCGGGCACCTGGATATCGTGGATGCTCCGGCATCCGGCGGTCAAGTGGCCCGGTAGTTCAGCTGGTTAGAACGCTAGCCTGTCACGCTAGAGGTCGACGGTTCGAGCCCGTTCCGGGTCGCCACTTGCATCTATAGCTCAGTCGGCAGAGCGCATCCTTGGTAAGGATGAGGTCAGCAGTTCGAATCTGCTTAGATGCTCCATGAAAATCCCCGCGTTGCCGATGGCTTCGCGGGGATTCTGTTTTTCCATTGTACATAGGGAAGGGAGAGCCGCTTATGCCCAGCTTACTCATTCTCGGGGCCGGAGGGTTCGGCCAGATGGTCAAGGAAACCGCCGGCTTGTTGGGGTACGCCCCCGTCATGTTCCTGGACGACGCCGCCAAGGGGGCGGACGTGGCGGGGAAATGCTGCGATTATCACGCCAAGCGCGCGGAATTCGACACCGCCGTCGCCGCCTTCGGCAACAGCGATATGCGCCTGACCTGGACGGATAAGCTGCTTCAGGCGGGGTACGCCGTGCCCGCCCTCATCCACCCCTCCGCCGTCGTCAGCCCCAGCGCGGTCATCGGGCCGGGCTGCTTCATCATGCAGCGCGCCGTGGTCAACACCCACACCCGTATCGAGCGGGCGGTGCTGGTCAACAGCGGCGCGGTGGTGGATCACGACACGACGGTGGGCGCGGGGGCCCACGTGGGCCTGGGCAGCGTGGTCAAGGCCTACTGTGCCATCGCGCCGGGCCGCAAGGTGGAGGCGGGCGAGGTGGTCTTCTCCACCCGGCGGCAGATCGACGGGGTGAACAGCCGGGCGCTGGAGGACGCGCTGTACGCCTTCGGCTTCGGGACGCAGTGCCGGTACGTCAAGCCCTTCGGCGCGGGGCATATCAACGAAACCTACGCGGTATACATGCCCGGCGCGGACGGGGCGGATGAGCTGACCTATGTGCTCCAGCGGGTGAACACCAACGTGTTCAAGGATCCGGCCGGGGTGATGGAAAACATCTTCGGCGTGACCGAATTCATGCGGGACGTAATCCGCGCGGAGGGCGGCGACCCCGACCGGGGCACCCTGTCCTATATCAAGACCAAGTGCGGGCATAACTATTTCGAGGACGACGAGGGGCAGCCCTGGCGCTGCTACAACTATATCCCCGATTCCGTCTGCTACCAGACGGTGGAGCGGCCGGAGCAGTTCTATCAGTCCGCCCGCAGCTTCGGGCATTTTCTCAAGCAGCTGGGCGCGTACCCGGCGGCGAGCCTGCACGAGACCATCCCGCATTTTCACGACACCGTGCGGCGGTACGAGGCTTTTGAAAAGGCGCTGCGCCGGGACGTGATGGACCGGGCCCGGCGGTGCCGGCCGGAGGCCGCCTTCGCGCAGGCCCGGCGGGAGGACTGCGGCCGGCTGGTGCGCCAGCAGGAGCAGGGGCTGCTCCCTCTGCGGGTGACCCACAACGACACCAAGCTCAACAACATCCTCTTTGACGCCGCCACCGGCGAGGGGCTGTGCATCATCGACCTGGACACCATCATGCCCGGCCTGGCCGCCAACGATTTCGGCGATTCCATCCGCTTCGGCGCGAGCACGGCGGCGGAGGACGAGCCGGAGCTTGATAAGGTGCACTTCGACATCGGCCTGTACGAGCTGTACGTCAAGGGGTATCTGGAAACGGCGGGCGAAGTGCTGACCCCCGCCGAGCTGGACAGCCTGCCCTGGGGCGCGCGGCTGATGACGCTGGAATGCGGCATGCGGTTCCTCACCGACTTTTTGCAGGGGGACACCTATTTTAAGACCGCCTATCCCGAGCACAACCTGGTGCGGGCCCGCACCCAGTTCAAGCTGGTGCAGGAGATGGAGCAGCAGTTCGACGCCATGCGGCGGCTGGTGCGCCGGTACGCGGGACAGGAATACGGACAATAAAGCACCGCCCCGGCGGCGGCCCTTATCGGGCTGCCACCGGGGCGGTTTTCAGTCCTCGTCCTGCAGGGCGGCGTAGCCTTCCTCGCCGGTACGCACCTTGACGACGTTTTCCACGTCGTAAACGAAGATCTTGCCGTCGCCCACAGCGCCGGTGTACAGCGCCCGGCGCACCGTGGCAATCAGCAGATCCAGCGGCACCTTGCTGATGACGACCTCCAGCTTGACCTTGGGCAGCAGGGTGGTTTCCACCTCGGCGCCGCGATAGTATTCCCGGCGCCCCTTCTGCATGCCGCAGCCCAGCACCTGGGTCACCGTCAGGCCGGTGATGCCGATTTGCTCCAGGGCGGCCTTCAACTCTTCGAACTTGCTTTGCCGGGTGATGACGACCACCTTGGTCAGCTTGACGTCCGGTCCGGCCGTGCTCACCACCGGCACCGCCGCCTCCACCGGCACCGGCACCGCCGCCGCGGCCTCGTTCTCCGCCGGCATGAAGTCGGCGTAGCTGCTTGTCAGGCCGTGCTCGATGATGTCCAGCCCCGCCGTTTCCTCATTTTTGGGAACCCGAAGGCCGATGGTTCTCTTGATTACCTGGAACACCACGGTCATGGTAACGCCCACCCAGGCGATCACCGCGGCCACGCCCAGGGCCTGCACCCCCAGCATTTTGAAGCCGCCGCCGTAGAACAGGCCGCCGTCCACCGCGAACAGGCCGGTCAGCAGGGTGCCCGTCGCGCCGCACAGGCCGTGCACGCCGATAGCGCCCACCGGGTCGTCGATTTTCAGCACCTTATCGATGAACTCGATGCCGAAAACCACCACGAAAGCGGCGATCAGGCCGATGAAGAACGCGCCCACCGGCGTGACTGCGTCGCATCCGGCGGTGATGGCCACCAGACCGGCCAGGGAGCCGTTGAGAGTCATGGACACGTCGGGCTTTTTATACCGGATCCAGGTGATAATCATCACCGCCGTCGTCGCCGTGGCCGCCGCCAGGTTGGTGGTGACGAAAATATCGGCGGCCGAACGGATCGCGTCGTCCCCGGTCATGGAAACGGTGGAGCAGCCGTTGAAGCCGAACCAGCAGAACCACAGGATGAAGACGCCGAGGGCACCGAGAGGGAGGCTGTGGCCCGGGATGGCCCGGGGCTTGCCGTCCTTGCCGTATTTGCCGATGCGGGGCCCCAGGATTTTCGCGCCCACCAGGGCCGCCACGCCGCCCACCATGTGCACGGCGGTGGAGCCGGCGAAATCGTGGAAGCCCAGCTGGGACAGCCAGCCGCCGCCCCAGATCCAGTGGCCGGAGATGGGGTAGATGACGGCGCTGATCACCAGGCTGTAGACCAGATACGAGGAGAACTTGGTCCTCTCCGCCATCGCGCCGGAGACAATGGTGGCGGCGGTGGCGCAGAACACCGTCTGGAAGATGACGAACGCGCTCGAGGGGAACGACTGGCTGTAATCGCCGCGGATAAAGAAGTCCAGCCCGCCGATGAAAGGCCCGTCCCCCGCAAACATCAGCCCGAAGCCGATGGCCCAGAAGACCAGGGTGCCCACCGCGAAATCCATCAGGTTTTTCATGATGATATTCCCGGCGTTTTTCGCCCGGGTGAAGCCGGTTTCCACCATGGCGAACCCGGCCTGCATGAAGAAGACGAGCACCGCCCCCAGCAGTACCCAAATGGTGTCCAGTGCCGCAAACATACTGCATTCCTCCTAAAATAAAACGTGCGCCCGCCGGAGACAAACCGGCGGACGCACGTCTTTGTGCGCGTTTTATTGGACGCTGTAGAGCAGATCCGCATAGGTGGGCAGCGTCCAGTATTTCTTGGAAACCAGGGTTTCCAGCTCGTCCACCACCAGCCGCAGCTCGGCCATGCTGCCGAAGACGCGGCGGCGGGTGTAGTCCGCCTCGTCCAGGGGAGAGGCGCTCTCCGGCGCGCCGAGCAGCGCGTCCTCCAGGGCCTCCAGCTTGCTCATCAGGCAGCCGCACAGGCCGTCGATCTTTCCGCAGAGCTGTTCCTCCAGCGCGCCGCCGCTCTTGAAGCAGGCTTTCTTCGCCTGCAGCAGGCTCAGCAGCTCATTCTGGTAGCCGACGCAGGCGGGGATGACGTCCCGCCGGACCATGTCCACCATGGTCAGGGCCTCGATGCGCAGGGTCTTGGCGTAGTTTTCCAGCAGGATCTCGTACCGGGAGCGCAGCTCGGTTTCGGTAAAGACGTGGTGCCGGGTGAACACCTCGATGCTCTTCGGCTCCACAAAGGCGGGCAGCGCCTCCACGGTGGAGCGCCGGTTGGACAGGCCGCGTCCCTCGGCCTCGGCCACCCACTCGTCGGAATAGCTGTTGCCGTTAAAGACGATACGCCGGTGCTCCCGGATGGTCTTCCGGATGAGGGCGGCCAGATCCGCCTGGAAATCGGCGGAGGCCTCCAGCTGGTCGGCGAACTGGCGCAGGGATTCCGCCACCACGGTGTTCAGCACGATGTTCGGCCCGGCGATGGAGAACGCGGAGCCCAGCATCCGGAACTCAAACTTGTTGCCGGTGAAGGCGAAGGGGGAGGTGCGGTTCCGGTCGGTGGTGTCCTTGGGGAAGTGGGGGAGCACCGTCACCCCGATTTCCATGGGATGCTTATCCGGGCCGTGATACGCCGCGCCCGACTCCAGGCTTTTCAGGATCTCGGTCAGCTCGTCGCCCAAGAACATCGAGATGATGGCGGGCGGCGCTTCGTTGGCCCCCAGCCGGTGATCGTTGCCGGCGCTGGCCGCCGATACCCGCAGCAGATCCTGGTAATCGTCCACCGCCTGGATGACGGCGCACAGGAACAGCAGGAACTGCGCGTTGTCGTGAGGGGTGTCGCCCGGCTCCAGCAGGTTGACGCCGGTGTCGGTGCTGATGGACCAGTTGTTGTGCTTGCCGCTGCCGTTGACCCCGGCGAAGGGCTTCTCGTGCAGCAGGCAGACCAGCCCGTGCCGGGCCGCCACGGTTTTCATCAGATCCATGGTCAGCTGGTTGTGATCGCAGGCGATGTTGGTGGTCTCGAACACGGGGGCCAGCTCGTGCTGGGCGGGGGCTACCTCGTTGTGCTTGGTTTTGGCCGGTATCCCCAGCTTCCACAGCTCCTCCTCCAGCTCCCGCATGAAGGCGGCCACCCGGGGCTTGATGCTGCCGAAATAGTGATCCTCCAGCTCCTGCCCCTTGGGAGGCCGCGCGCCGAAGAGGGTGCGCCCGGTATACAGGAGATCCGGCCGTTTCTCATACGCGGCCTTGTCCACCAGGAAATACTCCTGCTCCGGTCCGACGGTGGTGATGACCCGATGGGCCGCCGTGTTGCCGAACAGCCGTAGAATCCGCATGGCCTGCCGATCCAGGGCCTCCATGGAACGCAGGAGCGGCGTTTTCTTATCCAGCGCCTCGCCGCTGTAGGAGCAGAAGGCGGTTGGTATGTAAAGGGTGCCGTCCTTGATGAAAGCGTAGGAGGTGATGTCCCAAACCGTGTAGCCGCGGGCCTCGAAGGTGGCCCGCAGGCCGCCGGAGGGGAAGCTGGAGGCGTCCGGCTCGCCCCGCACCAGCTCTTTGCCCGAGAACTCCATGAGCACCCGCCCGCCCGGCTCGGGGGAGATGAAGCTGTCGTGCTTCTCCGCTGTCACGCCGGTCATGGGCTGGAACCAGTGGGTGTAATGGGTCGCGCCGTGCTCCACGGCCCAGTCCTTCATGGCGTTGGCCACCACATTGGCCACGTCCAGCTCCAGGTGGGTGCCCAGGGCCATGGTCTTTTTCAGCGCCTTGTACACGTCTTTGGGCAGGCGGGCCTGCATGACGGCGTCGTTGAACACCATGCTGCCGAACAGGTTGGGAACGTTTTTCATACCGGTCAACTCCTTACTGCTTTTGCTGAAAACACAAAGGCGCCGCAGACGGTCCCCCGTCCGCAGCGCCTTTGCTGTCTCTGCTAACAGCATACCGCGCCGACACGCATTTGTCAATAGCTAATGTGAAATTTATTGATATTAAACTTGCAAAAACTACGATACAAAATCCGAAAACCCTCTGTAAATCCTGACAAAATGAAAGTTAAAGATAAAATATTTTCAAAAATATCTTGACAGCGATTTTGGACCGCCGTATACTGAAAGACGTAGCACGGCCGCCGGCAAGCGGCCGCTCCACCGAAAGGACGGTCAGCCATATGAGGAAGGAAGGGCAGGTGCGCATCCCGTCCGGGTGCGCCATCGCGGGGATATTCGATAAGTCGGGCGCGCGCATGAACGGGGAGGCCATCATCGAGTCCATCGCCATCATGCACGATCGCTCCAACGGTCTGGGCGGCGGGTTCGCGGCCTACGGGATTTACCCGGAATACAAGGACTATTACGCGTTCCATCTGTTTTACGACAGCACCGCCGCCCGCAAGGAGTGCGAGGATTTTCTGGATCGGCATTTCGACATGATCAACCTCTCGAAAATCCCCACCCGCAAGCTGAAAGCCATCACCGACGAGCCCATGATTTGGCGGTATTTCCTCACCCCGCTGCCCTCTAAGCTGGCGGACAGCCAGCTCGACGAGCGGGAGTTCGTCGCCCGGTGCGTGTTCCGCATCAACACCGGCATCGACGGCGCCCACGTGTTTTCCAGCGGGAAGAACATGGGCGTGTTCAAGGGGGTGGGGTATCCGGAGGACGTGGGCCGGTTCTACCGCCTGGAGGAATACGAGGGGTATTGCTTCACCGCCCATGGCCGGTATCCCACCAATACGCCGGGCTGGTGGGGCGGCGCGCATCCCTTCGCGCTGCTGGATTATTCCGTGGTGCACAACGGAGAGATTTCCTCCTACGACGCCAACCGCCGCGCCATGGAGATGCATGGCTACGCCTGTACCCTGCAGACCGACACCGAGGTCATCGCCTATATTGTGGACTATCTCCATCGGAAGGTGGGCCTGTCCTTTGAGGAGATCGCGTCGGTTATCGCCGCCCCCTTCTGGCAGACCATCGAGCGTATGGAGCCGGAGAAGCGGCGCACCCACGAATATCTGCGGCAGGTCTTTGCGTCCCAGCTGATTACCGGGCCCTTTTCCATCCTGGTGGGCTTCGACGGGGGGCTGATGGCCCTCAACGACCGGCTGAAGCTGCGCAGCCTGGTGGTGGGCGAGAAGGGAAGCCGGGTCTATTTTGCCAGCGAGGAGGCGGCCATCCGGCGCATCGAGCCCACGCTCGAGCGGGTATGGGCGCCCCGCGGGGGAGAACCCGTCCTCGTGGGATTGCAGCAGGAGAGGTGAACAGCATGAGCATACAGGATTTGTATCCGGAATTCGAGGTGGTGCGGGATCGCGGCCGCTGTACCAACTGCCGCGCCTGCGAGCGCCAGTGCGCCAACGGGGTGCACCGGTTTTCGGCCGAGGAAAACCGCATGGTCTGCGACGACGCGAAATGCGTCAACTGCCAGCGGTGCGTGGCGTTCTGCCCCACCCGGGCGCTGAAAATTGTGAAAAGCACGAACGTCTACCGGGAAAACGCCTGCTGGACGCCCGCGCTGATGAACGAAATCTACCGGCAGGCGAACAGCGGGGGCGTGCTGCTCTCCAGCATGGGGAACCCGATGGACTACCCTGTCTATTTTGATAAGCTGCTCCTCAATGCCTCCCAGGTCACCAACCCCTCCATCGATCCCTTGCGGGAACCGATGGAAACCCGGGTGTTCCTCGGGGCCAAGCCCGGACGGATCGAGAGGGACGGGGAGGGCCGCCTGGTGGACAACCGTCCCCCGCACCTGACCCTGTCCATGCCGGTGATGTTCTCCGCCATGAGCTACGGATCGGTGAGCTATAACGTGCACGAGAGCCTGGCCCGGGCGGCGGAGGAGCTGGGCATCCTCTACAACACCGGGGAGGGCGGCCTGCATGAGAACCTGTACCGCTACGGGGAAAACACGGTGGTGCAGGTGGCGTCCGGCCGGTTCGGCGTGCATCCCGGCTACCTCAACGCCGGGGCGGCCATCGAGATAAAGATCGGCCAGGGGGCCAAGCCGGGCATCGGCGGGCACCTGCCCGGGGCGAAAATCGTGGGGGACATCTCCCGCACCCGGATGATCCCCGAGGGGGCTGACGCCATTTCCCCTGCGCCCCATCACGACATCTATTCCATCGAGGATCTGCGGCAGCTCATCGTCTCCCTCAAGGAGGCCACCGACTACCGCAAGCCGGTGATTGTCAAAATCGCGGCGGTACATAATATTTCCGCCATCGCCAGCGGCATCGCCCGCAGCGGCGCGGACATCATCGCCATCGACGGGTTCCGGGGCGGCACGGGGGCCGCACCCACGAGGATCCGCGACCATGTGGGCATCCCCATTGAGCTGGCTCTGGCCAGCGTGGACACCCGTCTGCGGGAGGAGGGGATCCGGGATCGGGTGTCCATCATCGCGGGGGGCGGCATCCGGTCGAGCGCCGACGTGGTCAAGGCCATCGCCCTGGGGGCCGACTGCGTGTACATCGGCACCGCGGCCCTGATGGCGCTGGGCTGTCACCTGTGCCGGAGCTGCCAGTCGGGCCGGTGCAACTGGGGCATCGCCACCCAGGTTCCAGAGCTGGCCGGGCGGCTGCGCCCCGACGTGGGCGTGCGCCGGCTGGTCAACCTGCTGACCGGATGGCGGCATGAGATTGAGGAAATGCTGGGCGGCATGGGCATCAATTCCATCGAAAGCCTGAGGGGTAACCGGCTGATGCTGCGCGGCGTGGGCCTGAACGAAAAGGAGCTGGAGCTTCTGGGCGTGAAGCACGCGGGCGAATAAACGCGATAGGGAAAGGAATGGTCGTATGGATATAGCGGCGAAAGGCCTGGATTTTCAGGCGCTGAACCGGCAGGTGAAGGCGGCGTCGGGGGACGTGTGCATCCGGGACTGCTGCGGGCAGCGGTTCATCGGCAGCGGCCTGAAGGACAAGACCGTGACCATTCACGGCACGCCGGGCAACGCCCTGGGCGCCTATCTGGACGGCGCGGTTATCGAGGTGCACGGCAACGTGCAGGACGCGGTGGGAGACACCATGAACGCCGGGGAAATCGTCGTGCACGGCAATGCCGGGGACGCTTTGGGCTACGCGATGCGGGGCGGTGCGATTTACGTGCGGGGCGACGCCGGGTATCGGGCCGGCATCCACATGAAGGCTTACGAGGATAAGCAGCCGGTCATCGTCATCGGCGGCCGGGTGGGCAGCTTCCTCGGGGAATACCTGGCGGGAGGCACCATCATCGTGCTGGGGATCGGCGCCTCCGACGCGCCTCTTAGCAACTTCACGGGGACCGGGATGCACGGGGGGCGGATTCTCATCCGCACCGCGCAGCCGCTGCCTCCGCTGCCCGCCCAGGTGACGGTCAGCTCCGCCACGGCCGGCGACATGGAGGAGGCGGCGCCTTATGTGCGCGAATTCGCCCGCCGTTTCCGTATGGACGCGGACAGCCTGCTGGCGGACGAGTACGTCCTGCTGCGTCCCAACGCGAAGAACCCTTATCAGCAGCTGTACACCCCCAACTGAGGGAGATGATTGGATGGAACCGGTGCTGCTTGTCTCCACCACGGAGACAGCTGCCGCGCAGCTGCGGCCGCTGCTGGACGCGGCCGGCTGCCGGCGGATTGTGACGGCCCGCACCGGCGGGGATGCCCGCCGCCGGGCGGCGGCGGAAAGCTTCGCCCTGATCCTGATTGACGCGCCCCTGCCGGACGGGACGGGGGCCGCCTTGGCCCGGCAGCTGGCCGGGCGGACAACGGGGCAGGTGCTGCTGCTTACCGCCGGGCCGCCGCCCCAGGGGCTGGAGGAGGCCGGGGTTCTCACCCTGGCCAAGCCGGTGAGCCGGGCGCAGCTTGCCGCCGCGCTGGGCGCGGTTTCGGCGGCGCAGCGGCGTATCCGGGCCCTGGAGGAGGAGAACCGCCTGCTCAAGGGGCGGATGGAGGACGTCCGCCTGGTCGGCCGGGCGAAATGCATCCTCATGACCCACATGCACATGCGGGAGCCGGAGGCCCACCGGTACATCGAAAAGCAGGCCATGGATCGGCGCACGACGAGACGAGCGATAGCGGAAGGGATCCTGAAAACCTATGAGAATTGATGACAAGCCCCGGGAGGAATGCGCCGTCTTCGGCGTGAGCACCCGGACAGGCGGCGCTGCCGCCCTGACCATGAACGGGCTGCTGACCCTCCAGCATCGAGGGCAGGAGGGAGCGGGCATCGCCGTGGCGCAGGACGGCGGGATCCTCTGCCATAAGGACGCGGGCCTGGTGGGGGAGGTGTTCACCCCCGCGGCGATGGAGGCCCTTGCCCATGCGAAAACGGCGGTGGGGCATACCCGGTATTCGACCACCGGCGCGAGCACCCGGGAGAACGCGGGGCCCTTCGTCTCTGAATACCTGACCGGCCGTCTGGCCGCCGCCCATAACGGCAACGTCACCAATGCCGCCGCCCTGCGGGACGAGCTGCAGGCCGAGGGCCTGCATTTCTCCGCCTCCAGCGACAGCGAGGTGGTTTCCCAGCTGATCGCCTGCTGCGCCCTGCAAACGGGCGACCTGCTGACAGGGGTGAAGGAAGCGGCGGCCCGGCTGGAGGGCGCGTTTTCCCTGGTCATCCTGGACGGGGGCGGGCGGCTCGTCGCCCTGCGGGATCCCAGCGGCTACCGCCCGCTGTGCGTGGGGGAGAGCGAGGCGGGCATAGCCGTGGCCTCCGAGAGCTGCGCGCTGGAAATCGGCGGCTTCTCCTCCATCCGGGACGTGCGCCCCGGCGAAATCCTGGTGATGGAAAACGGCCGCCTGATCGCCCGGGACGCCGTGCCCGCCTCCCGCCCGGCAGCCGGGGGGCTGTGCATCTTTGAGTATGTGTATTTCGCCCGGCCGGATTCGGTTATCGACGGGCTGAGCGTGTACGAGGCCCGGTGCCGGATGGGGCGGATTCTGGCCCGGGAGCATCCCGCCGACGCGGACATCGTCTGCGGCGTGCCGGATTCCGGCCTGGAGGCCGCCGCCGGCTACAGCGCCGAAAGCGGCCTGCCCCTGGCCACCGGCTTTATGAAGAACCGCTATGTAGGCCGCAGCTTCATTTTTCCCACCCAGACCCAGCGGGACACCGCCGTGCGCCTGAAGCTCAACCCGCTGTCCGCCGTGGTGCGGGGGAAGCGGGTGGTGCTGGTGGACGACTCCATCGTCCGGGGCACCACCTGCGAAAAAATCGTGCGCAGCCTGCGCGCGGCGGGGGCGGCGGCGGTGCATGTGCGGATTTCCTCGCCGCCCTTCCGCCACACCTGCCATTACGGCACCGACATCGGGGACGAGGAGAACCTGATTGCGGGCCGCATGGGGATGGATGCCGTTTGCCGCTCCATCGGGGCCGACAGCCTGGGCTACATCAGCCTCCCCGGCCTTAGGGAAGCCTGCCGCGGCTGCACCACCCCCTTCTGCACCGCCTGCTTCGGCGAATAAATAAGCGGCCCCGCGGATAACCCGCGGGGCCGTTTTCATATCTCGGTTTTCCAGAGCCCGTGGAGGTTGCAGTAGGCGTAGGCCGCCACCGGGCGATCGTCGTCGGTCAGCCGGAAGACGGCCACCGGCTTGCCGTCGAAGGGCAGGTTCTTGCGCTGGCCGCCTTTTTCAGTAAGCAGGTACACCCAGTTGATGCTGTGTTCCTCCGACATGGGATGGTGCACGCTGCCCACCTCCACGGTCACGTCGCAGCCGTCCACCTTCACCTGCGGCACGTGCTTTTCCTGGGCGGCGTCGGTGCTGCCCGCTGTCAGCTCCTCCATGGGCTCCCCGCAGCAGGTCAGTTCCCCGCCGCCGTGGATGAGGCCCACCAGGGTGCCGTCTCTGCGGCACAGATAAAAGCGATGGTTGTCTTGCATAGCTTGCTGCCTCCTTGTTCATTCCTGGCAGTAGTGTATGCAGCTTGCGGGGAATTATGTCAGCTGAAAATAAGACAGCATGCCGTTGTAGATGCCCCGGGCGAAGCTCTGCGGGTCGGTGGACAGCAGGCGGGCGTCCTCCGGATTGGTCAGATAGCCCATTTCCACCAGCAGGGCGGGCATGTTGGTGCGGCGCAGCACGTACAGGCTCGGGCGGATGAACATTCCCCGGTTGCGCAGACCGGTGGCGTTCTGCAGTCCCACCAGGATGGCCTCGCCCAGCGGGAAGGCCGGGCTGGTTTCGCTGTAGACATAGACCTCGCTGCCGCTGGCGGTGGTGTTGGTGCTGGCGTTGCAGTGCAGGCTGATGAAATAATCGGCGGGCCAGCTGTTGGCCGCGTTAACCCGGGCGGCCAGAGAGGTGGCGTTGGAGGTCCCCAGCTGCTCGTCCGGCGAATTTCTTGACAGCCGGACTTCGAAATTGGGGTTGGCCCGCAGCAAATCGGCCAGCCGCACCCCTACCTCGTAGGTCACATCCTGCTCCCGCACACCGTTGGCCTCCGCCCCGGCGTTGGGATTCGTGGGGTTGTGTCCCTGATCGATAAAGATTTTAATCATGGGCGGAATCCTGCCTTTCTCAAAATGGAGTTCCTTCCACTATATGACGGGACGGCCGCCCCCGTTCCGCCGGTTTGACATTTCACGCGGACAATTACGCCGCCTATCTGGTCAAATCCAAGGCGTTGGAGCGGATTTCTGAAAAGGATCAGCGGGCCATGGATAATGTGGCGGTGGAGCCCATCAAAAGCGGCTACGTCAAGCCATAAAAGAAGGGGGCAAAACGCTTTGTTTTGCACCCTCTTTGCTGCCTTTTGGCACATTTTTTGATATACAGAACGCGGCGGGGAACCATGCTCCCGCCGCGTTGCTGTCGTCTTATATGCTGTCCACGATGGCCCGCGCCTCGGCGGCCAGGCGGCGGATGGCGTCGAAGTCTCCGGCGTCCAGCGCCGCTTCCGGCACGATCCAGCTGCCGCCGCAGCAGACGATGTTCTTCTGCCGCAGGTAATCCCCCACGTTGGCCGGGCTGATGCCGCCGGTGGCCATGAAGGAAACGCCGGCATAAGGCCCGGCCAGGGCTTTGAGCATCCTCACTCCGCCCAGCACCTCGGCGGGGAACAGCTTGACAAGGCGAAGCCCCTTACGCATGCAGGCCTCGATTTCGCTGGGGGTGGCGCACCCGGGGATGACCGGCACGCCCTGGGCGAGGCACCAGTCCACCACCTCCATGTTGGTGCCGGGGCTGACGATGGCCTTGGCCCCCGCCGCCACGGCCTGCTCGGCCTGCTGCGCCGTCAATACCGTCCCGGCGCAGACGAAGGCCTCCGGCGCGGCGGCGCAGGCCTCGCGGATAGCGTCCGCCGCCGCCGGGGTGCGGAAGGTGATTTCCACCGCGGGCAGCCCCCCCTCGCACAGGGCGCGGGCCAGCCCGGCGGCCGGGGCGGCCCGGTTGATTTTGACCACCGGCACGATGCCGACGGCGCGTAATACTTCGATCATAGCGATGCCTCCTCCGCCGTTTTCAGCGGCGTATGCGTCATGAATTCCTCCAGCGCCTCCCGCGTGGGAAGCCCTTCGTTGTCGCCCTCGTGCTGGATCTGGATGGTGCCGATGGCGTTGCCCCGGCGCACGGCCTCCCGCAGGGACAGCCCCTCCCGCAGGGCGCTGAGCACCCCGGCGGCAAAGCCGTCGCCCGCCCCCACCGTGTCCACCACGGCGGTTTCTTGGTACGTCGGGCTTTGGAACGCCTCCCCTTCACCGGCGGCGTAAGCGCCGGTTTTGCCGGTCTTGACCACCACGTACCGCACGCCCAGCCGCTGGTAGTGCCGCGCAATGGCGGCCGGGTCGGCGCTGCCCATCAGGCGTTCGCCCTCGCCCGCGCCGGGAAGGAACAGGTCGGCCCTGGCCGCCAGCCGGTTGACGGTCTCCGCCATGACGGCGGGGGAGGGCCAGAGCTGGGGCCGCAGATTGGGATCGAAGGAGATGAAAAGCCCCGCCGCCCGGGCCTTGTCCACCAAATATTCCGCCGCGTCCAGCGCGCAAGGGGAGAGGGCGGGCAGAATGCCGGTCAGATGCAGACAGCCGAAGGCGGACAGGTCGAGACGCTCCACGTCCTCCCGGCTGAGCGCGGCGGCGGCGGAGCCTCTGCGCCGGTAGAAGATGGGGGGATCCCCCCGGGAAACCCGGCCCTTGAACATGATGCCGGTGGGCCGCTCCGGATCGGTGATCACAAGCGCGTCGCCCACCCCGGTTTCCCGGAGCGCCCGGCGGATCCGTTCGCCGTCCGGGTCACAGCCCAGCCGGGTCAGATACTCCACCCGATGCCCCAGGCGGGTCAGCCCCACCGCCACGTTGAACTCCGCACCCGCCACGGCGGCCCGGAAGGTCACGGCCCGGTCAATAGGGCCCTCCTCCTGCGCGATATACAGGCCCATGGGCTCGCCTGCCAATAGGATACCTGGAACCATAGCGTGTCCTCCTTGCTGTCATTCGGTCGTCTGCTGCCGTTCGATTGCCCGCAGGGATTCCCGGTTGTGGACGAGATGCAGATACATGGCGTCCTGGGCCTCCACCGGATTGTGGGCCGCGATGGCGTCCACCACCCGGCGGTGAATCTCGATGGTTTCCCGCAGCAGCCGGGGCTCCTTCAAATCGGTGAATATCTGGATGGTGCTGTGGATGATGGGGATGAGCCGGGGAACCACCAGGTTCCGGCTGCACAAAGCGATGGCGGTGTGCAGCTCCACGTCCTGCGCGATATGGCTCTCCCCGCGAAGGATGCGCGCCTCCACTTCCCCCGCCAGCCCGCGCAGCCGCTCGATTTCCGCCTCCTCGGCGCTGCGCGCCGCCATGGCGGCGATGGGCGGCTCGATGAGAAAGCGGATGGCAATGAGATCGTGGGAAAGCTGCCTCTTGTCCGCGATGAACTGCAGCCCCAGCGGATCCTCCGCCATTCCCGGCCGCTCGGCCACGTAGGTGCCGCTGCCCTGCCGGATGGTCACGATGTTGCGGGAGGCCAGCAGCTTCATGGCTTCCCGCACCGTGCCGCGGCCGACCTCCAGCCGCCGGGACAGCTCGCTCTCGTTCGGCAGCCGGCCGCCCGGCTGCAGCCCCTGCTCCGCGATGAAGCGCAGAATGGCGTCTGCCGTGCGCTGGGTGCGGTTTTTTTCCTCTGCCGGCATGGCGTCCCCTCCTTTATACACTAAAGTCATCCTATCATTTTTCCGGTAATCTGTCAATATAGTGGTATAATTATAAATATACGGAGTAAATCATCATATGAATTACGCGTTCCGGGTAAAGCAAACCGCCGGCGGGCCTCCTTGGAGGCCCGCCGGCGGTTTTTTCGGCTCACAGCCGGCTTTCGGACAGCTCCTCCAGCCGTTGGGCCAGACGGTGCTTGAGCAGGAAGGTGGAGAGAATGTTGGCCACCAGGGTGAGGGAATGGATTTGCTCCCGGGTCCAATAGCGGCTGACCCGGCATTCGTCGAAGCCAACGAAGCCTCTGAACCGGCCCCCGTCCCGCACGGCGCACTGCAGCAGGGAAACCACCCCCAGCCCAGCCAGAAATCCGCACAAGGGCGGGGGAAGCGCCGCCGTGTCCCGGCAGCAGAACACGCCGTTTTCATCAAAATGCGCAGGATAATCCGGCAGGTCGTCCCAGTAGGGCAGGTTCTGCAGCCGGCTCTTTTGAGGCGGCACCCCTTCGCCGCACCACTCGAAGGTATTGCTGCAGGCGCGATCGTCCGGGCTGTTTTCGAAAATGTATACCCGGCTGACATCGTACGTGCGGCCCACCACCTCCAGAATATGTTCCACCGCCGTCTCCACGTCCGCCGTGCGGTACAGCAGACGGAAAATATACGGGTAGAGCGCACGGCCCATGGTGTACGTGTCCTCGGCGCCCGGCAGTATGCCGGCGCCGGTCTGCTCCCCGGGCGTCACCGGGGAGCAGAGCTGCCGCTCATAGAAAGCAAAGCCGCTCTTTCCGTTGTTCTTGACCAGGTAGAGCGCCCGGTCGGCATTGAGATACAGCCCGGCATAATCCTGGCCGTCCTGGGGATACATGGCGATCCCGACACTGCAGGACAGCGCGGGAACGCCGCCCCCCGCGCAGGAGGCGGGGGCCATATCCGGTGGCACCTCCAGGGACAGCTCCCGGGAAATTTGCAGAATCTCCTCCGCCTTGCCCGCCGCCGTCTCCCGCCCGCTGATATGGGGGAGAAAGACCAGAAATTCATCCCCCCCGATGCGCGCCACCACATCGGCGGTGCGGAACAGCGCCTTGAGCCGGGCGGAAAACGCGACCAGCACCGCGTCCCCGCAGAGATGGCCGTAGCGGTCGTTGATGGTTTTGAAATTATCCACGTCGATGATGAGCATGGCGTGACTGACGTCCCCGCCGGGCATCCGAAGCAATTCCTTGACCCGGGATTTGGCCGAGGTTTTGTTGTACAGGCCGGTGTGCGGATCTCGCTGCGCCTGCTCCAGCAGCGTCTGCCGCTGCTTTTTCTCCTCGTCGATGTCCACGATGACCCCGACGGCCCGCAGGGGCCGCCCCTCTTCGTCGAATTGGGTGGTGGCCCGGATCCGCTGCCAGGTTAAGTCTCCCGCCGTGTTGCGGATGCGGAACTCCGTCTCGCAGTAGGGTACGCCAAGGGACACGCTGTGCAGCAGGTCGATGAAGGCCGGCATGTCCTCCGTTGGAATATTGTCCGAGCAGGGAATCCGGCGGCTGACCTCCTGCTCCACGGGGATATAGCCGAACTTTTTCTGCCAGTTGGGGGAACAAACCAGCGTGTCGGTATGAATATCCCACTCGAAAATGATATCCGCGGTTTGATCCAGGATCACCTGATGGCGCTCCAGGCTCAGGCGCAGCGCCTCCCGTTCCCTTTTCTGCTCGGTAATGTCCATGAGGATGCAGTAGAACAGGGAGGTCCCGTCCTCCGTCGTGCGGAGCTGCCCCTTGTCCAGCACCCAGCGGAAAGAACCGTCCCGGCACACCACCCGGTATTCCAGATCGATCGCCGGCCCCCGGGACAGCTGCTCGGCTATCATTGTCTGAACTCCGGGGAGATCCGCCGGGTGGATCATGCGGGCGAATTTGCCGCCGAACCGCTCTTCAATGTCCGCCCGGGTATAGCCGAACAGGCCGGGCAGGCCGCTGTTCATGTTCAGTATGGTGAATTCCTCGTCGTTGCGGCAGCACTGCACCCCGCCCGGAATGTTTTCGGTCAGGGCCTCCAGCTCCCGGTTGCGTTCCCGCAGGGCGCGGGAGGTCTGTCGGATAAGCTCCCGCAGCGCCGCGTTGTTCCCGCGGATCCGTTCGCCGCCGGCGGCCTCTTCCCGGCAGGAGGCCGCCGGCCCGTCCTCAGAGAGATGGAGGTGCGTTATCCGCAGCCCCTCCGGCCGGCGGATGCAAACGGCGGTCAGGCGGCGGGGCGTGTCCGCCATGGCGGCGTCCAGGCTCACGGTGCGAAAGGTGCCCCGCACCAAGCACGCGTCCTCGGACAGCGGCGTCGTATCATACTGCTCGTCGGCTAGGGCGACAGCCGGATCCGGACAAGGGGGGAGCGGCCAGGACCGCCCCTCCGCCGCCATGACCGAGCGAAGAGGGGCAGAATCCTGCCGCTCCCAAAAGCTGCCCTGCACCTGTTCCATCAGCCGCAGAGCGTCCTCTTCTACCGCTGTCATACCGCGCCTCCTATGTTTCTAGTCATTTTGGTCGGTTTATGTTACAATGGAAAACGGCGGCAGGGCCAGCCTGTCCGCCGCCAATATCCTTGGCCTGTATGCCAATAGTTTAACACACAACCTGAGCGCTGACAACAGCATTTTGTCGACAGAATTCTCCCTGTTGGAAAGGTGGTTTTACCATGGTTTTATGCGACAACGCCCTGCGCCGCGTGCGGCTTGAACGGCAGCGGTTCTGTCCGCCGGCAAACGAAGCGGATTACGATCGACTTTTCCGGGACATGTCCCCGGTGCGTACCCCTTACTGGTGCTGCCCCGGCTCCCCGCCGGAGCTGAGCTTCCGCGCCGCCTTCGCCCCGGACGGGGGCGCGGCCCGGAATTTCGACAGGCGATCCCGGCGGGAACTGGTCAAGGGCCGGTTCCAGGGGGGCGGCATCGCCTATGTGGACGAGGCGGATTTAGCCCTGTACGGCGCGATATACCGCAAGGACGCCGCCCTGCGGCCCGACGACGCCCGGCTTCTCGACCTGCTGCGGCGGGAGGGGCCCATGACCGTCGCCGCTCTGCGGGAGTTCACCGGTCTGGCCGCCAAGGCCATCACCCCCATGCTCCACCGGCTCCAGGAAATGTTTCTGGTTTTCGAGGATCAGGCCGACAGCGAATGGGATAGGGCCTGGTATCCCTTTGAAACCGAGTTTCCCTCCCTGGCCTGGCCGGAGAGGGAGGACGCGATCGAGCGGGCGCTGCTCCGCTTCGTGCGGCTCCACGGGGCGGCGGACGAGACCATGGCCCGGTCCTTCTTCGGCCTGCCCCTGCGGGATCTCCGGGCCGCCCTGTCCGCCCTGACGGCGCGGGGAAGCCTGCTGCCCGCCGCCCGGGAGGATGGCTCGCCTGTCTTCATGCTGCCTGAGGACGTTTCTCTGCTGACAGAGCCGGGGGACGCGCCGCCCCGCGGCGTCTTCGCCCTGCACCGCAACGATTTTCTGGTCAAGTCCTTCGAGGCTGTTTTGACGCCGATCTTCAAGAAGGACGGGCAGGAGCCTCTTTTTTACCTGCTGATCGATGGGGCGTTCCAGGGGGCGGTGATCGGCCGGTTCCGCAACGGCCCCTATGATTTGGACGACATAGTGCTGACCCTGCCGCCGGAGGAGGCAGAGTCCCGGCGGGAGGAGATTCTCGCCGCCGTGGCTCTGGTGAACGGCGGGCGCGTCCCGGCCCGGTATACCGGAAAATAAATGTGGCCTTTCCCCATAAATCCGCCCCTCTTCAGACGTATTAGATAGGAAGAGCTTTTCAGCGGCACGGGAGGACGACGGCATGACGAATGAGCGGTTTGCGCGGCTGATGGCCGGCCTGCTGGCCGGAGATCGGAGTGCTCTCAGAGAGGTATACGAGGCGTACGCCGGCCTGGTGTACGCCCTGGCCCTGTCGGTCACCGGCCGCCGGGAGGACGCGGAGGATGTGACCTCTGAGGTGTTTCTCCGTCTGTGCGACAAGGCGGGAAGCTACCGGCCCGGCGGCCCTCATAAGGCTTGGCTGATGACTGTCACCCACCACTTGGCGGTGGATTGGATTCGGCTCCGGGAGCGTTCTTTTCCGGAGTCGGTGGGGGAACCGCCCGCCGCCGAAAGCACGGAGGAGACTGTCTGCCGCCGCCTGTATGTCCGCTCGGTGTTGGAGCCTCTGCGTCCGGAGGAACGGCAGGTGGTGCTGCTTCACGTCATGGCGGACATGACCTTGGCCGCCGTGAGCCGCCTGCTGGACAAGCCGCTGGGCACGGTGGCTTGGCTGTACCGCTCCGCCATGAAAAAGCTGCGGAACACTGTCTGACGCGAAAGGGGAAATGCCGGATGAAGACCGGCCAAAAGGAGCGGCTGCGTGCGCAGCTGGCTCAGGAAACGCGGGAGGATCCCGGCCTGTGGGAGGACATAGAAGCGCGCCTGTCCTATCCCGTCCGCCCGCCGGACGTCTCCCTTCCCGGTCGGGGACGGCGGGCGGCGGCGCAGGCATTCAAGGCAGCCGCAGCCGCGGCGGCGATGATGGCGCTGATCCTGGGGGCGGTGTGGATGCTCCCCCGGCTGAACGGTTCTCCGGCGCCGGAAGACAGCGGCAGCCTTTCCTCTGCAGAGGCGGAGGGGGAGATCCCCTTCAAAAGCGCGTTATTCCGCTATGGCATTCCCTGCCGGGAGGCTATCGACTTCCCCCTGGCCCGGCGGGTGGACTCGGCGGAGGAGCTGGCGGCGTTCCGGGCGGCCTACGAATCGGCGGATTATCCCGTCGACAATGGGGCTTTTGTCTCCTATACCGCGGAGTTTTTCAATACCCGCACGCTTCTGCTGGTGATCATCGAGGAGCCCAGCGGCTCCATTACCCATCAGGTGACCGGTTTGCGGCGGGAGGGGGACGCCCTCATCGTGCGCTATGCCCGGTACTGCCCGTTTATGCGGACCGCCGATATGGCTTACTGGCTGGCCTGCGTGGAGGTGGCCCGGGAGGACGCCGCGGGCGCGTCCCGCTGCATCGCCCAAGTGGACGACGGGGAGACAGCTCCGGAATTGGTTGCCCAGTATTGCGGCCGGGCGCTTTATGCCGAAGCCGCCGCGTCGCCCATACAGGTATACCGCACCCTGGCTGAGGCGGAGGCGTATTATCTTAAAGAACGGCCGGACGGTAACAACAGCCGGGCCGCTGTCTGGCAGACATCCTCGGCGGCCTACAAGACGGAGGCGTTCTATGAGGAGAAGGTCCTCCTGGTGGTGCAGCTTCCCTATACCAGCGCCCAGGATGTGGAGTTCCTTCGGCTTTTCCGTCAGGGCCGGCACGTCACCGCCCGTCTGCGGACGACCATCGGCCAGGAATGGCTGTCCGGCCAGTGGAGCCTGTTCCTGGCGGTGCCAAAGGACGCGATCCGGGAGGACGACGTCTATCACGTGGCCTTTGCCGAGGAAACCGGACCGGCCGCCTCCTCATGATAAAGCGCCCCGGAGCATTCGCTCCGGGGCGCTTGCCTATGCTTGACGTTACAGCAGGGACTTGACCAGCCCCGCCACCGCGATGATGTAGCAGCACAGGCCGATGGCCGCGTTGGTGAAGCTGTATTTCTTCACCTTGAAGCCGCCGATCATGGCCAGGCCCACCGCCAGGGCGTAGAACGGATAAAGCGTCGTCAGCCATCCGGCCTCCACCCGGAACAGGAAGGTCAGCGCGTAAAATGGCATGATGAGCAGGCCGGAGGCAATGGGGCTGGACACCCCGATGAAATAGCCCGGCGCCGGGTTGTGCTCGAAATAATTGAGCCGCAGCACCCCGCACACCGCGTAAACCAGCCCCGCCACCACCCAAATGGGACGAAAATGGCCGAACCACATGAGAATCACGGCCGGCGCGGCCACGAAGCTGATGGTATCGCTCAGGGAATCCAACGATTGGCCGTAGGCCGACACCAGCCCCAGCTTGCGGGCGGTGAACCCGTCCAGCAGATCGGCCACCGAGGCCAGGGTCAGCACAAAAATCCCCATCGCCAGCTGGCCGCGAAGCAGCAGGCACAGCCCGGACAGCGCCAGGACGAAGCCCGCCACCGTGATGCAGCAGGCCACGTTCAGCTTTCCCGCCGCCGGGAAAGCCCTGGACAGGCTGGGCCGTTCCACGGCTGGCACGGAGCGCGTTCTCGAAAAATTCTTCATCGCGTTATTTTCTCCCCAATCTTTTCCCCAACATCCACAGCCGTTTCGATTCCCGCCGCCGTCTGCGCGAGCAAATCGGCGTCGGGCCGCACCCGGCCGGGTTCAAAAAAGAGCAGCACCGAGCTGCCGCCGAAGCAGAACCAGCCCTTGACGTCCCCGCGCCGGACAGGCTCTCCAAGGGGCGCCTGCCGCACCACACTGCCGATGAACATGGCGCCCACCTCCACCAGCATGGCCGTGCCGAACTGTTCGGTACGGTAGCGGGTGATCACCCGGTGGTTCTTGGCGTACAGGCCCGGCACGTGGGGGAGGGCCGCCGCATGCACCGAGTCGTACCGCCCGGGCACCGAATTTTCTTCCTCCAGCACCCCGTCGTCGAAACAGTAGACCCGGTGGTGATGGCCCGACTCTAGCCGCAGACAATAGGCCGCGCCCCCTTCAAAGCGGGAGGCGTCCTCGTCCAGCAGCTCGGCCAGGGGATAGGTCACCCCTTTGACCTGCACCACCGCGTCGGGCCGCAGCTGATCCCACGCGCAGACCAGCGCCTGGCAGGGGGAGCCCAGCGTGTCCTCGCGGGCCGGAAAAGCCACATTGGCGCGGGGCCGGGCGAAAAAGGCATTCAGGCTGCCGTAGCCCTGCCAGTCGGCGATCCCCCGCTTCTCGGCGAACCGCCGGATATGGATCCGGCTCAGCCGGCTGTCCGCGTACCGGCCCACCAGCCGCAGCAGGGTCTTCCGGCAGACGCAGGAAACCACGAACCGGGCGGGCCGGTTGCGGTAAATCCACCCCACCGCGCCGCTGTCGGCGGAGGGCTGTTCCACCGTCCGCCCCGTTTTTCTGTCATAGACTCGAATCGCCGGTCACCTCTGTCTGCTCCCGCCGCCGGGCGCGGCTGCATGATGCTTCATTGTACCATATTCCAAAATAATTAACAAGATGTTAACAAAAGGATTTTTCCCCCCGTGAACAACCCTCACTAGCCCGAAAAAAGCGCGTCCCGGCGATGGCCATAGCCCTTTGGAAGAAAACGGAGCGATCGCTCCGTTTTCTGGAATGCGGCTCGCCGCACTCCGATTCTCCGCTGGGTCTATGCCGCGTTTCGGGACGCGCTTGTCGTTCGGGGATGCTCAGAGACCCTGCCGCTCAGACGTGGCAGGCCTCGTATTCGTCGGGATCGGGCAGCTCGCCCACAATGGGGGTGGGGTCGATGCCCTGCCGCCGGTAATAGTCGGCGATGGCCGCCTTGATGGACTGCTCGGCAAGGACGGAGCAGTGGATTTTGTGGGCGGGCAGGCCGTCGAGTGCTTCCACCACCGCTTTGTTGGACAGCTGCAGCGCCTCCTCGATGGTTTTGCCCTTGATCATTTCGGTGGCGATGGAGCTGGTGGCGATGGCGGAGCCGCATCCGAAGGTCTTGAACTTCACGTCCGCGATCCGGCCGTCCTCCACCTTTATATACATTTTCATAATGTCGCCGCATTTGGCGTTGCCGATTTCACCGACGCCGTTGGCGTCTTCCAATTCGCCCACATTGCGGGGATTGGCAAAGTGATCCATAACCTTTTCGCTGTAAAATGCTGCCATGCTCGGTTCCTTCTTTCTTGTTCGATACCTTTCAGTCGTTTTTGCAGATGGTTTCCCAAAGAGGAGACATCTCCCGCAGCCGCTGCACCACGCCGGGGATGACCTGAAGCATATAGTCCACGTCCTCGTCGGTGGTCTCTTCCGACAGGGTCAGCCGCAGGGAGCCGTGGGCCACCGCGTGGGGCAGGCCGATGGCCAGCAGCACGTGGCTGGGGTCCAGGGAGCCGGAAGTGCAGGCCGAGCCGGAGGACGCGCAAATTCCCTTCATGTCCAGCATCAGCAGCAGGCTCTCGCCCTCGATGCCCTCGAAGCTGATATTGACGTTGCCGGGAAGCCGCCGCACCGGATCGCCGTTGAGGCGGCAGCGGGGCAGGGCGCTCAGCAGCCCGTGAATCAGCCGATCCCGCTTGGCGATGAGGCCCGGGGTCGCCTGTGCCATGGAGGCGCAGGCCAGCCGCATGGCCTCCGCCATGCCGACGATGCCTGCCGTGTTTTCGGTGCCCGCCCGGCGGCCCTTTTCCTGGGCGCCGCCGTCGATGAGGTTGCCGAAGCGCAGCCCCTTGCGCACCAGCAGCGCGCCCACGCCCTTGGGCCCGTGGAACTTATGCGCCGATAGGGAGAGAAGATCGATGTGCATCCCCTCAAAATCCACCGGTACATGCCCCACCGCCTGCACCGCGTCGGTATGGAACAGCACCTTCCGCTCCCGGCACAGCGCACCGATTTCGGCAATGGGCTGGATGGTGCCGATTTCATTGTTGGCGAACATCACCGAAACCAGGGCGGTGTCCGGCCGAATGGCGACCGCCACGTCCTCCACCCGGACGATGCCGTTTTCATACACCGGCAGCAGGGTGATTTCAAAGCCCCGTTTCTCCAGGGCGTTCAGCGCGTGGAGGATGGCGTGATGCTCGAACACGGTGGAGACGATGTGTTTCTTGCCCTTCTTTTCCAGGCTCTCCGCCACCATTTTCAGCGCCCAGTTGTCCGCCTCGCTGCCTCCCGAAGTGATGAACACCTCGTCGGGCCGGCAGTGCAGGCATTCCGCCATGGTGATCCGGGCGGCATCCACCCCCTGGCGGGCCGCCTGCCCGAAGCTGTACAGGGAGGAGGGGTTGCCATATTCCTCGGTGAGGTAGGGAATCATTTTATCCAGCACCTGCGGCAGCAGGCGGGTGGTGGCGGCGTTGTCCGCGTAAATAAAACGTGCGGCTGATGACATACGCAAAACCAGCTCTCTATTATAAAGTCACGACGTAGTATGCGTCTTGCAGGTTTAATATATACCTTTTTGGTCTAGATTGCAATACGCAAAGTGTAAAAAGTTCGCGCCCGCCCGCTCGGTTTTTCGACATTTTTTGTAACGCGGCTATTTCCACCGCTGATAATATCCCACGGCCAGCTGGTCGCAGCGTTCGTTTTCGGGATGGCCCTGGTGTCCCCGCACCCAGACCAGCCGTACCGTATGGATGTCCAGCAGGGTCAGCAGCCTGTCCCACAAATCGGCATTGAGGGCAGGCTTCTTGTCGGCCTTGCGCCAGCCGTTGCGCTTCCAGGAGCGGGCCCAGCCCTTCTCAATGGCGTCGAGGACGTATTTGGAATCGCTGGTCAGCGTTACGTCGCAGGGCTCCTTGAGCGCAGACAGCCCTTCTATGACGGCGGTGAGCTCCATGCGGTTGTTGGTGGTGCTGGCTTCGCCGCCGCACAGCTCTTTCTCCTGCCCGTTATAGCGCAGCACCGCCCCCCAGCCCCCCGGCCCCGGATTCCCCGAGCAGGCCCCGTCGGTGAATAAATCGATGTGTTTCAATCCGAATCCCAACTTTCACAAAACTCTATTTTTGTATTATACCTCAAAAGCAAGCAGACGACGTTTGCGGGGGCACGATAGTGCCCTGCCCTGCCGCAGCAGGGCCTTTTGATGGTACAATGTTCTCCGTTGCGGGAAGCTACGCTTTCCGCCGAACCGCGCTACAGCGCGGTTCGGCGCGTACCACCGCGCCGCTTACGGAGGTTATTATACCACAAAGCGGCGAGAAGCGCCGCCCTCCTTAGTCCGGAACAGCTCCGTCCGTTCCGGGTGTTTCCATGTTCTCCCAGTCGTCGGAAATCTGGGATTTCCGCTTACGGCGTGAGGTTATTATATCAAAAATTCGGAAGGACACAATAGATAAACCCTCTTTTTTCCGTCAATACTAGGACTACGACATCAAAAAGAGAGGTTTTTCATTCATGAAAGCAGTCATTATGGCGGGCGGGGAAGGCACGCGCCTGCGTCCCCTCACCTGCGACAGCCCCAAGCCCATGGCGCACCTGTGCGGCCGGCCGGTGCTGGAATACATCCTCGACCTGCTCCAGGAGCACGACGTCCTGGACGCGGCGGTGACGATGCGGTATATCCCGTCGGCCATCACCGCCCATTTCGGGGACGGCTACCGGCAGATGCGCCTGTCTTTCTCCGAGGAGGACAAGCCCCTGGGCACGGCGGGCAGCGTCCGCCTGGCGGTGGACAGCCAGTGGGGCGGCGCCGATGACGATGTTCTGATCATCAGCGGCGACGCCCTGACCGACATCGACCTGAGTGAAGCCTGCGCGTTTCATAAAAGCCGTCACGCCGCCGCCACCCTGATCGTCACCCGGGTGGCCGATCCCCGGGAATACGGCCTGGCCGAGTTTGACCGGGAGGGGCGGATCACCGGCTTCCTGGAAAAGCCCGGCTGGGGCCAGGCGGCCACCGACGCAGCCAATACCGGGATCTATATCCTGTCCCCCGAGGCGCTGGAATCCATCCCGGCGGATACCAATTTCGACTTCGCCAAGGATTTGTTCCCCCTGCTCCTGCGGGATGGACTGCCCCTGTACGCGTATGAAACCAAGGATTATTGGTGCGACATCGGGGATTTGACCACGTATCTGACTTGCCAGCGGGATATTCTGGAGGGCAGGGTGAAAACCAACCTGCCCGTCAAGGACGGCGTCTGCATGGCCGAAGAGCCGGCGGGCGGCTACACCCTCATCCCGCCCATCTATATCGGTAAAAACGTCCAAATCGGCGCGGCGGCCCAGATCGGCCCCTTCGCCGTCCTGGGGGACGGCTGCCACATCGGCAACAACGCCAAGGTGCGGGGCAGCGTCCTGCTGGATGGGGTGTATATCGGCGACCGGGCGGCTTTGACCGGCGCCTTGGTCTGCCACGGGGCCTCGGTGCGCCGGGGCGCGGCCCTGTTCGAAGGCGCCGCCGTGGGAGAGGGCGCGGTTATCGGCGAGCACGCCGCCGTCAGCCCCCACGTGAAAATCTGGCCCGAAAAGCAGGTGGAGGCCGGCACCCACCTGCGGGAAAACCTGCGGGAGGGCGGCCCGGCCCCCGGCCTGTTCGACGACGGCGGCCTGTGCGGCGAAACGGGCGTGGAGCTCACCCCCGAATTCTGCGCCCGGCTGGGCGCCGCCATCGGCAGCCAGGTGCGGGGCGAAAAGGTGGCCGTGGGCTGCAGCTCCGACAAAGCGGCCGCTGTGATGAAAATGGCTTTGACGGCCGGCATCCTCTCCGTCGGGGGCCTGGTCTGGGACTTCGGCCCCTGCATCGAGCCACAGTTCGACTATTTCGTGAATTTCAGCCTTATCCGCACCGGCGTCTACGTCAGCGGCGGCCTGAAAGGGGCCGTCCGCCTGCTGGGTGCCGGGGGCCTGCCCGCCGCGCGCAATACCGAGCGGTCGGTGGAAGCTCGCCTGACCGGCGGCGATTTCAGCCGGGTGGGCTGGGATACCGTCCGGGAGGCCACCAATATGACCGGCATGCGCCAGTTGTACCGCCAGGAGCTCATTTCCATGGCGCCGGACGGCCTGTCCGGCCTGTCGGCCGAGGTGCGGGGATCCGACTACGAGCCGGTGCGCCTGCTCGGCGAGGTGTTGTCCACCCTGGGCTGCGGGGCGGAAAGCGGTCCCCGGTTCCATCTGGGGGCCGGAGGGAGGCGGCTGTCCATTTACGATCCCGAGGCGGGATATGTCTGGCCCGAGAGGGTGCTGGGCGTCAACTGCCTGCTGGAGCTGGAGGACGGCGGCGATCTCGCCCTGCCCTACGACGCGCCGGTGGCCATCGAAGAAATGGCGGCCCATTACGGCCGCAAGGTGCGCCGCTACCTGTCCTGTCCGGTGGAGGGCTGCGACGGGGAGGCCCGGCGGCTGGCCGCTAACCAGCCCTGGGTGCGGGACGGCCTGATGCAGGCCGTGCGCCTCCTCAGCCGGATGAAGCAGTATCACGTCACCCTGGCCGAGCTGCTCGGCCGCCTGCCCGATTTCGCCGTGACCACCCGCACCATCCCCTGCGAGGGCAACCCCGGCCGCATTCTGCGCCAGCTGCGGGACGAAACGCCCGAAGCCGCTTCCGACGGCGCGCCGGCCGAGGGGGCCCGGGTACGCCTGCGGGGCGGCACCGGCCTGGTGCGGCCCACCAAGGCGGGCAAGAATCTGGTACTGGTGGCCGAGGCCTCCAGCGCTGAAATCGCGGAGGAGGTCTGCGGCCGGCTGGAGGAACGCCTGCGCGCCCTCTCCGCTCAGAATTCCTCCGGACAGCTTGACATCAACCGGGAAAACCGGTAATATAGATAAGACGAGGCCGGATTTTCCGGCAGAAAGATCGGATGGCAAACCAAGGAAATGTGTTCGGACACGGCGGAAAGCCTCAAGCCGCGGGCGGTATGGCCCCGGCCGGGTCCGCCCGTGTCGCAACGGACAGCCCCGCGTGACGCGGGGCTTTGGATTTCTTCGCGGCTGGCAAAGCCGCCCGGAGGCTCCTTCGATTCCCACGGCAACCATAGCCGAAGCAACACCGCGCGGAGGGACGTCAGCGTCCGCGCATCATCATGAGAAGGAGCGCCCTCTCCCCGCGGAGACGCCGCTCCCGAAACGGAGGATATTATTCGTGTCAACTGAAAACAAGAACGAGACCCCGGCCGGCGGAACCAAACCGGCCAGCAAACAGAGGGGTCCCCGCCGCGCTCCCCGCGCGCCAAAGGCGGCACCCAAGGCCGTCGCGCCGCAGCAGGAAGCCCAGGCGTCGCGCCCCCCAAAAGGGGCGGCGCGCAGCGGCAAGCCCGCGGACAAGGCGGTGCTGTCCCTGCCCAATCCCAACACCAACGGCGCCCCGGCGGCGCCCAAGCCCGCCCGCGGCCGGAATTCCCGGCAGAAGAAGGCCTCGGCCACCCCGGTGCGCCTGACCTTCCTGGGCGGCCTGAACGAAATCGGCAAGAACATCACCCTGTTCGAATACGGGGACGACGCCTTCCTCATCGACTGCGGCATGGCGTTCCCCGATGACGAAATGCTGGGCGTGGACATCGTCCTGCCCGACTTCACCTATGTGGAGAAGAATAAGGATCGCATCAAAGGCGTGGTCATCACCCACGGCCACGAGGACCATATCGGCGCCCTGCCCTACCTGCTCAAGCAGGTCAACCTGCCTGTCTACGGCGCCAAGCTGACCCTGGCCCTGGTGGATTCCAAGCTCAAGGAGCACGGCCTGTCCGGCAAGGTGAAGCTCAACGTGGTGGAGCCCGGCAGCGTCGTCCAGTTCGGCAAGGTGTCGGTGGAATTCATTCCGGTCAACCACTCCATCCCGGACGCCATGGCCCTGGGCATCAAAACCCCCATCGGCTACGTGGTGCATACCGGCGACTTCAAAATCGACTGCACCCCCATCATGGGTCCCATGATCGACCTGGCCCGCTTTGGCGCCCTGGGAACCGAAGGGGTTCTCGCCCTGCTGGCCGATTCCACCAACGCGGAACGCCCCGGCTTCACCCCCAGCGAGCGGGTGGTGGGGGAGAGCTTCGCCAACCTGTTCAAAAAGGCGGAGAACAAGCGCATCATCATTGCCACCTTCTCCTCCAACCTGCACCGCATCCAGCAGATTATGGACGCGGCGGTCAAGGACGGCCGGAAGGTCGCGGTTTCCGGGCGTAGCATGATCAATTTCGTCACCATCGCCACCGAGCTGGGCTATCTGCACGTGCCCGACGGGGTGCTCATCGACATCGATCTCATCAACCGCTATCCCAAGGACAAAATGACCATCATCACCACCGGCAGCCAGGGCGAGCCCATGTCCGCCCTGACCCGCATGGCCTATTCCGAGCATCGGAAGGTGGAGGTCGGCCCCGACGATTACATCATCATTTCCGCCACCCCCATTCCCGGCAACGAGAAAACGGTGGGCAAGGTGGTCAATGAGCTGATGAAGCGGGGCTGCGACGTGGTGTATGAGAAAATGTACGACGTCCATGTTTCCGGCCACGCCTGCCAGGAGGAACTGAAGATCATCCACGGGCTCACCCGCCCGAAGTTCTTCATCCCCGTCCACGGCGAACAGAAGCATCTGCATAAGCACGCCAATCTGGCGAAATCCATGGGCATGCCGCCCCAGAACGTCCTGATCACCGATATCGGCAAGGTGGTGGAGATCACCCCCGATAAGATGGAGGTGACCGGAGCCGTCCCCGCCGGCCGGGTGATGGTGGACGGCCTGGGCATCGGCGACGTGGGCAGCATTGTGCTGCGCGACCGCAAGCATCTGGCCGAGGACGGCCTCATTGTGGTGGTCGCCACCATCGACGCATCCACCGGCCAGGTGGTGTCCGGCCCCGACATCGTCTCCCGCGGCTTCGTTTACGTGCGGGAATCGGAAAAGCTCATCGACGACGCGCGGGTGGCGGCACGGGCCGTGCTGGAAGACTGCCTGCGCACCCACGCCTATGACTGGACGACCATGAAAACCCGCGTGCGGGACGAACTGTCCCGGATGCTGTTCCAGAAAACCAAGAGAAGTCCCATGATCCTCCCCATCATCATGGATATCTGAACCGGCAAACCCCGGCGGAAATTTCCGCCGGGGTATCCCTGCTGGGACCCCCATCTAGGAAAGGCGGGTGGCGCATGAACAATCGAAGAAAAAGCCTGCTGCTGCCGATCCTTATCGGTGCCGGCGTACTGCTGGCCGTTACCATCGGCGTCACGTTTTTCTACAACCGCCCCCTGTTTTACGGGGAAGCGGCCGCCCTGGCGGTGTTGGCGGTTTTCCTGCTGATCAACACCCGCCGCATCCGCAACGATACCGCCCGGTATCTCTCCCGCATCGCCCGCCATCTCAGCCAGGAAGAGCAGGACAGCCTGTCCGCTTTCCCCATGCCGGTGGCGGTGTGCGGGGCTTCCGGGGAAATCGTGTGGTATAACGAGCTGTTCCGGGAGCAGGTGCTGGAAGGATCCGAAATCTTTGGTGAGCCGGCCGCTGTCATCACCGGCGGCTGCTCGCTGGAGGACGCGCAGAAAAAGAAGGCCCTGGATGTCCGCTTGGGCAAAAAACGCTATACCGTCAGCCTCAGCCAGGTGAATATGCGGGACTCCAAGCTGTACGTGCTCTATTATCTGGACGATACCCGCCTGAAGGAAACGGCGGAGGAATACGCGGCCAGCCGTCCGGCGGTGATGGTGGTCTACATAGACAACCTCGAGGAAATCATGCAGGACGTGCGGGACAGCGAGAAGGCCCAGATGTCCGGTAAGGTGGAAACCCTGCTGGAGGACTGGATCGGATCCACCACCGGCATCCTGCGCAAATGCGGCACCGATAAGTATATGGTGGTCATCGAGCAGCGGCACCTCCAGGGGATCCTGGAAGGGAAATTCGACATTCTCGATCGGGTGCGCACCATCCAGACCGGCGAGCGGGCGGGGATCACCCTGTCCATCGGCGTCGGCCGGGGCGAAACCCTGCGGGAAAGCGAGGAAATGGCCCGCCAGGCCCTGGAAATGGCCTTGGGCCGAGGCGGCGATCAGGCCGCCATCAAGACGAAGAACGGCTTTGATTTCTACGGCGGTGCCTCCAAAGGGGTGGAGCGGCGCACCAAGGTGCGCACCCGCGTCGTGGCCTCCGCCCTCTCGGAGCTGATTCAGACGGCGGAAAACGTGCTGGTCATGGGCCACCGGTACTCGGATTTGGACTGCTTGGGATCTGCCGTGGCCATGGCGGCCGCGGTCCGCGCCATGGGCAAACCCGCCAATGTCGTCACCCAGCGGAAAACCACCCTGGCCCCCGAGCTGCTGGAGCGGTACGGCAAGGCCGGCCGGGGCGATCTGTTTCTTGAGCCGGACAACGCCATGCTGCTGGTCTCCCGGCGCACCCTGCTGATTATCACCGATACCCATAACCCCAACATGCTGGAATGGCCGCCCCTGTATCAGGCGGCCCAGACCGTGGTGGTCATCGACCACCACCGCAAGATGGTGGACTTTATCGACAACGCCGTGATTTTCTATCACGAGCCCTATTCCTCCTCCGCCTCCGAAATGGTGGCCGAGCTGGTGCAGTACATGGCGGGCAGCAGCCTGACCCGCCTGGAGGCCGAGGCCCTGCTGGCCGGCATCATGCTGGATACCCGCAGCTTCGTCATGAAGGCGGGGGTGCGCACCTTCGAGGCCGCCGCCTATCTGCGCAAGCAGGGGGCGGACACCGTGGAGGTCAAGCGGATGTTCTCCGGCAGCATGGAGGCTTACCGCAAGAAAAGCGCCATCGTCGCCGGGGCGGAGCTTTACCGCCATACCGCCATCGCCAGCGATGAGGAAGGCGGGCCGGAGGTGCGGATCGCGGCGGCCCAGGCGGCCGACGAGCTGCTCTCCATCAAAGGGGTGGAGGCCTCCTTCGCCCTGTTTGTGGACGGGGAGGACGTGAATATTTCCGCCCGTTCCATGGGGGACTTCAACGTCCAGCTGGTCATGGAGGCTTTGGGTGGCGGCGGTCATCTGACCATGGCCGGCGCCCTGCTGAAACACACGTCCATGGAAGAGGCCAAGCGGCGGCTGATGGAAGCCATCGATGGCCATCTGGAAGCCAGGGAGCGATCTCTCGCCGCCCAGCTCCAGCAGAACGATACCATATGAGGAAAGGATGTACACGCTCTTATGAAAGTCATTTTGAAGGAAGACGTCAAGGGCCAGGGCAAAAAGGGCCAGCTGGTCAATGTATCGGACGGATACGCCCGCAATTTCCTGCTGCCCCGGGGGCTGGCCATGGAGGCCGACGCCCAGGCCATGAACGATCTGAAAAATAAAGAAGAGGCCGCCCGGCACCACGCGGCCATGGAAAAGCAGAACGCCGAGGAGGCCGCCAAAGCCCTGAAGGGTAAAACGGTCAAGCTGACCGCCAAGGCGGGCAGCGCCGGCCGCCTGTTCGGCTCGGTCACCACCAAGGAGGTGGCCGAGGGGCTCAAGGCCCAGTTCCAGGTGGAAGTGGACAAGCGGAAAATCTCCATGGCGGACGTGAAGGCCTTCGGCAGCTACGAGGCCGAGGTCAAACTGTATCCCGGCATCAGCGCCAAGATCACGGTCATGGTCGGCGAAGGCTAAGCGCCAATATCACTGCCGGGATGTTTAGGAAAGGAATGTGGGGCCGATGGCTCAAACGGCGTATAACGACGGGCTGAACCTGCCCTACAGCCTGGAGGCGGAGCAGGCGGTTCTGGGCGCTATTCTGATGGATCCCGAAAGCATCAACCAGGTGGCGGATATCCTGCGCCCCGATTATTTTTATCTGCCCGAGCATCAGGCCATTTACCGGGTGATGAGCCAGAAGATGATGGAATCCCAGACCATCGATTTCGTCACCGTTCTGGAATCGCTGAAATCGGAGGGCTTTTTCTCCGGCGAGGAGGGAAAGGCCTATCTGTTCAAGATGGCCCAAATCGTCCCCTCCATTTCCAATATCGGCAACTATGCCCGCATCGTGCGGGAAAAGCACGATGTACGCTCGCTCATCCACGCCGCGCGGGAAATCATCGACGACGCCATGGATCCGGGCAACGACCCGTCCCTGCTCATGGACGCGGCGGAGCAGAAGATTTACGAAATCCGCCAGGGACGGCAGCGGGGCGGCCTGGAGCATATCCGGGACGTGCTGGCCAGCAACTACGAGATGTTCTCCAAGCTGGCCTCCAGCGACCGGGATCAGTTCGTGGGCATTCCCAGCGGCATCGCCGCTCTCGACGAGCTGACCACCGGCCTCAACCGGTCGGATATGATCATCGTCGGTGCCCGTCCCGGCATGGGCAAGACCAGCTTCGCGCTGAACATCGCCCGCAACGTGGCGGTTAAGAGCAACCGCCCGGTGGCGTTCTTCAACCTGGAAATGTCGCGGGAGCAGATGGTCAACCGCCTGCTCTCGTCGGAAGCGCGGGTATCCAGCAAAAAGCTGCGGGTGGGCAACCTGACCCCGGAGGAATGGGGCCGGATCGCCATGGCCTCCAGCAGCCTGTGCAGCGCCCCCATCTACCTGGACGATACCGCCAGCATCACCGTGCCCGAGATGAAGGCCCGCCTCAGACGGATGAAGGATTTGGGCTTTGTGGTGGTGGACTACCTCCAGCTGATGCAGTCTGCCAAAAAAACGGACAACCGCGTGCAAGAGGTGTCCGACATTACCCGCAGCCTGAAAATCATGGCCAAGGAGCTGGACGTGCCGGTTATGATCTGCGCCCAGCTGTCCCGCGGCACGGAAAAGCAGGGCAACCACCGGCCCGCCCTGGCCGATTTGCGCGAATCCGGTTCCATCGAGCAGGACGCGGATCAAGTATTGTTCCTCTATCGGGAGGAATACTATAAGAATGAAAAGGACGATCCCACGTCGGTGGAAACCGGCACCTCCGAGGTCATCGTGGCGAAAAACCGCCACGGTGAGCTGGGAACGGTCAAGCTGGCCTGGTCGGGCGAGTTTACGCAGTTCAGCGGTCTGGAGCTGCATCGCAACGAAGCGTAATTGCCTTGCCTACCGGCGCGGCAATTACCACTGGCTCGGCCATTACCTAACGTGAAAATTTTTTGCGGGCCCGATGGGCCCGCATTTCACTTATCTTATATCTCTACGCGAAGGGAGGCGTTCTTTCCATGCCGCTGCTGGATACCGTGGCCGCTGCCGTGAGGCGGGAAAGGCTGATCCCGGACGGCGCCGCCGTGCTGATCGCCCTGTCGGGCGGGGCTGATTCCATGGCCTTGCTCCACGCTATGAGGGCGCTGGCCCCCGCCCATGGCTGGCGGCTGGCCGCTGCCCACGTGAACCACGGCCTGCGCGGGGACGAGGCCGAGCGGGACGAGGCCTTTGCGCGGGAATGGTGCGCCCGCTGGAGCGTGCCCCTTCACGTCATGCGGGCGGATGTGGCTGCCGAGGCCGCTGCCCGGGGGGAAGGGCTGGAGGAAACCGGCCGCCGGATCCGCTATGCCTTTTTCAACGAACTTTGCGCCTGCGAAGGCTACGACCGGATCGCCACGGCCCACACCGCGAGCGACAATGTGGAAACCCTTCTGCTCCATCTGGCCCGGGGCAGCGGGGTGAGGGGGCTCGGCGGGATCCGTCCTCTCCTGGGCCGGCGGATCCGCCCCCTGCTGGATGTGACTCGGGAGGAGGTCGAGGCCTACTGCCGGGAGAACGCCGTCCCCTTCGTCACCGACAGCACGAATTTCGATACCGCTTACTGCCGCAACCTCTTGCGCCACAAGGCGGTGCCCGCCCTGCGGCGGGTGAATCCCCGGCTGGAGGAGGCCGCCGGCCGGCTGGCCCGCGCCGCCCGGCGGGACGACGACTGCCTGGAGACGCTGGCCGCCGCCCTGTTGGACGAGGCCCGGCTGGCGGAGGATGTTTTCGACCCGGCGCCGCTGGCCGCCTCCCATGAGGCCCTGCGCCTGCGGGCTCTTCGCCGCCTGGCTGGGGAGGAAGCGGAGGAGCGCCACGCCGCCGCCTTGGATACCCTGCTGACCGTCGGCGGCAGCGTCAATCTGCCGGGCGGGCGGACGGCCCTCCTGGCCGACGGTCGCTTGCAAATCCGGCCCGCCGTGCCCCGCGCCGCTGTTCCGTATTTCGAGTGGACGATACGTCCGGGGGAGCGTTGTGAGATTTGCGGCAGAATCTACCAAATTGCTTGTGTTTCTTTGGAGGAATATGAGAAGAAAAAGAAAATTCACAAAAACTTATTAAAAAACACGGTGAACTATGATAAGATAAGCGGTGATCTCGTGGTGCGGCAGCGCCTGCCCGGTGACGCCTATCATCCGATGGGTCGCCAGGGAGGAAAAAGCCTGAAAAAATTGTTCAATGAAGCCAAAATTTCGCCAGAAATCCGGGATACTATCCCGATTTTGTGCGACAGTGCCGGCATTCTGCTGGCGTATGGCTGCGGCTGCGACGAACGGGTTCGACCGGACGAGAGCACCCGCCGTTTTTTGATAATAACGGCGGAGGACGGCCGGTAATCACTCACGCAGGGTTATTTTGGCGAAGGGATGGATAGAAAGAGTGAGTATACGCAACGATGTGTCGGAAATCCTGTATACAGAGGAAAAGCTGCAGGAAATCGTGCAGGCGATGGGCCGGCGCATCACCGAGGACTATCAAGGAAAGAACCTCTTTTTGGTCAGCGTACTGAAGGGATCCCTAATTTTTATGGCGGATTTGATGCGGGCCATCGACCTGCCCTGCGCCATCGATTTTCTCTCGGTGTCCAGCTATGGCGCGGGCACCACGACCAGCGGGGAGGTGCGGATTCTCAAGGATCTGGATTCCACCCTGGAGGGCAGGGACGTGCTGGTGGTGGAGGATATCCTCGATTCCGGCGTCACCCTGTCCTTTCTGCTGAAAAATCTGTCCGCCCGTCAGCCGCGCAGCATCCGCCTGTGCACGCTGCTGGACAAGCCGGAGCGCCGCAAGGTGGACATCCGGCCCGACTACGTGGGGGCCGTAGTACCCGATGAATTCATCGTCGGCTACGGCCTGGATTACGCGGAAAAATACCGGAACCTGCCGTTTATCGGCGTGCTGAAGCCGGAGATTTACCAATAAGAGCAAACGGCGCCGTTCCCGGAAGGGACGCACGGCCCGGTAAGGAGTGAGGTTCTATGGAATCCAACAATAACAACGATTTCGGAAAAATCATACGGAACGTCGGCCTGTTCATCGGCATTCCGCTGGTGTTTTTCCTGATTCTCTGGCTGTTTCTCGACCCACGCACCTCGTCGTCCAATGTGAAATACTCGGATTACGTGGCGTATTTCGAGAATAACCAGGTGGAAAGCTACACCCTGGATTTGGGCAACGGCAATCTGGAACTCACCCTGCGGGAAGCCTTCCGGACCAAGGACATCAACAAGGACGGTAAAATCGACGAGCGCGATTATGTCCTGAAATACACCGTGCCCGATGTCAGCCTGTTCGTCAACGACGTGGGCGACATGGTCAATGAATACAATCGGGATCCCGCCAATAAGGATTCCAAAATCACCTACGATTACAAGCCGGTCAGCCAGCTGCCCTGGATTGTCAATCTCATTCCGTCTCTGCTCATCGTGGTGATTTTCATCGCCATGTGGGTCATGATGCGCCGCAGCCTGTCCTCTATCGACGGAGGCGGCAAGGCCATGGGCTTCGGCAAGGCCCGTATCAAGCAGCCGGTGGACGAGAAGCGCAAAACCACCTTTGCCGACGTGGCCGGCGCCGACGAGGAAAAGGAAGAACTGCGGGAAATCGTGGATTTCCTGAAATCTCCTAAGAAGTTTAAGGAACTGGGCGCCCGCGTACCCAAGGGCGTCCTGCTCGTGGGCCCTCCCGGCACCGGTAAAACCCTGCTGGCCCGCGCCGTGGCGGGGGAGGCGGGCGTGCCCTTCTTCTCCATTTCCGGCTCCGACTTCGTGGAAATGTACGTGGGCGTCGGTGCGTCCCGCGTCCGCGACCTGTTCGACCAGGCGAAAAAGAATTCCCCCTGCATCATCTTCATCGACGAGATCGACGCCGTCGGCCGCCAGCGCGGCGCCGGCTTGGGCGGCGGTCACGATGAAAGAGAGCAGACGCTCAACCAGCTGCTGGTGGAAATGGACGGCTTCGGCGCCAACGAGGGCGTCATCATGATCGCCGCCACCAACCGCCCGGATATCCTGGATCCCGCCCTCATGCGTCCCGGCCGTTTCGACCGCCAGATTGTGGTCAACTACCCGGACATCAAGGGCCGTGAGGAAATCCTCAAGGTTCACGCCCGCGGCAAGCCCCTGGCCCCCGACGTGGAACTGTCCACCATTGCGAAATCCACCGCCGGCTTCACCGGCGCCGATCTCGAAAACCTGCTCAACGAAGCGGCCCTCTTGGCCGCCCGCAAGGGCCTCCACTCCATCACCATGCCCGAAATCGAGGAAGCCACCATCAAGGTGGTCATGGGTACCGAAAAGCGCAGCCATGTCATCAGCGACAAGGAAAAGCGCTTGACCTCCTACCACGAAGCCGGGCACGCTGTGGTCACCTACTACTGCCCGACACAGGATCCGGTGCATCAGATTTCCGTCATTCCCCGTGGCATGGCCGGCGGCTATACTATGAGCCTGCCCGAGGCCGATCGCTCCTACCGGGCGAAGAAGGAGATGCTCGAGGACATCCAGGTGCTGCTGGGCGGCCGCGTGGCTGAAGCACTGGTGCTGGACGATATCTCCACCGGCGCTTCCAACGACATTGAACGCGCCACCGAAACGGCTCGCAAGATGGTCACCAAATACGGCATGAGCGATAAGCTCGGCCCGATTGTGTTCGGCGCCTCCGACTCCGGTGAGGTGTTCCTGGGCCGCGACTTCGGTCATACCCGCAACTATTCCGAGGAAGTGGCGGCTGAAATCGACCAGGAGATTAACCGCATCATCACCGGCGGCTACGCCGAAACGGAAAAGAAGCTGTCCGAGCATATGGATAAGCTTCACGCCGTGGCCCGCTACCTGTTCCAGCACGAAAAACTGGACGGCGAGCAGTTCAAAGCCATCATGGACGGCACCATGGCCGCCGATTCCACCCCCATCCCCGCGGTTTTCCCCAAGAAGGAGGAAGAACCCGCCCTGCCCGATTCCGCCGACGACGGCGAAGTGCAACACTAAAAACCAAGCCGGCCGCCCCGAATGGGCGGCCGGCTTTTTTCATGTCGCGCAGTAAATCGCGATGGCCTCCCCGGCGAACCGGGCGGTTCCCTCGCCGCAGCGGTCAATGCTCTCTCGAAACCGTTCGTCCTCGATATACATCGCGCCCAAGCCCGCGAGGATCTCCTTGGTGCAATCGTAGAACCGGCAGCTGATGAACCGCCTGAGCGCTTCGCACGCCGCCTGGGCCTCCTCGCCCGCGGGATCTCCGCCCCGCAGCGCGGCGAACCGGGCAAACTGCGCCCCCATTTCCTCCTGAACGGCGTTCCAGTCCTCCGCGGTGTACGCTGCCGTGCGCTCCGCGCTCTGACGGTAAGCCTCGCCGCCGCCCCATCGCTCTTTCGCCTCCGCGGCGTAGGCGTCGATGGCCGCCGTGTCAAATGCCTCAAATGCCATGTGCGTGCCTTCTTTCTCGTTTGTCAAATCGTCCAGCAGCCGGAGCAGCCCCTCCAGACGGTTCCGCTTGAGCGTCAGCAGCCGTTTCTGCTGGCGAAGCGCCTCTTGCCGGGAAAAATCCGGGCTGTCCAGTATGCGCGCAATTTCCCGCAGCGGGAAATCCAGCTCCCGGAAGAACAGAATCTGCTGCAGCCGCTCCAGCTTGTCGTCGCCGTACAGCCGGTATCCGGCCGCGGTCACCTCGCTGGGCGTCAGCAGGCCCAGCTCGTCGTAATAATGCAGGGTGCGCACGCTCACGCCGGTCAGCGTGGCCACCTGCTTGACGGTTTTCAAAGGGATTCTCCTCTCTGTCTGGTATCGGACGGGGCCCCATCCATTGACGAGTATACGCTATGACGTACCGGGAGAGTCAAGTGTTTTTTCTTTTTTCTCAATAGCATCGATTGACAAGGGCGAACACGCCTGCCGTCGGCCAAAAAGGTGGCCTGCGGCGTTCTCGGCTTTGGCGGGCGTCAGCCCGCCCGCAGCCTGTGGCCTTGCTGGCCGCCTTTTTGCTCCGACGGCAGGTCCTTCGGAGTTTTTCGGCAGTGAAAAAGAGAAGATGGCAAGGCGGACGAGGCCGCCGGGCTGGCGCCCGGCAACGAGGACAACGCCGCCAGCACCCCTTTTCACGCCGAAAAACCGCGTTTCCCCTTGTCAATCGATGCTATGGTATACTGATAACACCGCAGCCGGAATCCGCCTGTAGAGAAAGGAGCCTCCGCCATGCAAATCCACCGCCTTTTTGAAATCGTTTATCTGCTGCTGGATACCCCCAATATCACAGCCCGGCAGCTTGCGGAACGCTTCGAAGTCAGCGAACGCACCATCTATCGGGATGTGGATGTCCTCAGCGGCGCGGGCATCCCCGTCTATGCCGCCAAGGGCAAGGGCGGCGGCATCCGTCTGCTGCCTGATTACGTCCTGGATAAATCCCTCCTGAACGAAAACGAGCAGGAGGCTATTCTGCTGGGCCTGAAAAGCCTGGCCGCCACCGGCGGCGAGGATCCCGCCGTCACCGATAAGCTCGCCCGCCTGTTCCATAAGGCGGAAGCCTCATGGATCGAGGTGGATTTTTCCTCCTGGGGCCGCGATCCGGCGGAGAAGGAAGCTTTCGACATCCTGAAGGCCGCCATTCTGACCGCCCGCCTCGTTCACCTGACCTATTATAACGCCGCTGGCGAACAGAGCGAACGGGTAATTGAACCCGTCCGCCTGCACTTCAAGGGCGGACGCTGGTACCTGCAAGCCTATTGCCGTACCCGCCAGGCCTGGCGCACCTTCCGGCTCTCCCGCATCGGCCGCGCCGAGAGGCTGGAGGAATCCTTTCCGCCCCGCCCCGACGGCCCGCCGCCGCTGGAAGCCGCCGCGCCGCCCGCCGCCGTTACCGCCCTGTCCCTGCGCTTCGCCCCCACGGCGGCCTACCGGGTGTTCGACAGCTTCCGCCGGGAGGATATCCGGCGGGAACAGGACGGTTCTCTGTCCGTGTCCGTTTGGTATCCGGAGGATGCCTGGGTCTATGGCTTCCTCCTTTCCTTCGGCGGGGAGGTGGAGGTGCTTTCTCCGCCGCATATCCGCCGCATCCTGAAAGAAAAAGCCCGAGATGTTCTCCGGTTGTATGCAGAATATGACACGTAATTGTCTGGTTATCCTAGGTATACTGGAAGCATCACACAGGACAAGCCGCGCCTTGCACGTTGTCCGGAAAGAAGGAAGTTTCCATGACCTATGAAGTTGTCCAGCTGAACGCCAAAACCATCGTCGGCCTGCAAGCACGCTCCTCTAACACCGATCCCCATATGGGGGAGATAATCGGTGACTTGTGGGAGCGGCTGTACGCCGGTCTTTACGAGACCATTCCCGGCAAGGTCAACGGCAAAAGCATCGGGCTGTACACCGGCTATGCCGGCGACTCTTATGACGTGGTCGTCGGCTGCGAGGCGGTTCCCGGAGAGGCGCTTCCCGCCGGGGTCGTCCAGGCCGTCATCCCCGCCGGCCGGTATGCCAAATTTGTCGTACACGGCGATGTGCAAAAGGACGTGGCCGCTTTCTGGGAAAAGCTGTGGGCCATGGATCTGCCGCGCGCCTTCACGGCGGATTTTGAGGAATACCAGCCCGGCGGCGATATGCAGCACGCGGAAATCCACATCTATATTGCCCTGAAATGAGGGAGATCCTGTGACCGAGAAACTGGATTATAAAAAAGCCTACCCCCGCTTCTACGCCCCCGGCCGGAAACCGGAACGGGTGCTGGTACCGTCCATGCCCTTTTTGATGGTGGACGGCCGGGGCGCTCCTGACAGTCCCGCCTACCAGGCTGCCGTGCAGACTCTGTATGCGCTGACTTTTACTATTAAAATGAGCCGCCTCGGCGGGAACGCGCCGGCCGGGTACTTCGACTATGTGGTGCCCCCGCTGGAGGGACTTTGGTGGTTCGAGGGTGCCGATATCGCGGCCAGCCGCCGGGAGGATTGGGAATGGACAGCCCTCATACGGCAGCCGGATTTTGTCACCCCCGCCGTCTTTGATTGGGCAGTAGAAGAATGCCGCCGGAAAAAGCCGGAAGTGGATGTTTCCGCCGCCCAGTTTTCTGTCCTGGAGGAGGGCCTCTGCGTTCAGCGGATGCACATCGGCCCCTATGCGGACGAGCCGGCGACCATAGCCGATCTGCATTGCTTCATGGCCGAGCAAGGCCTGGCCGATTGCACCAGTCGGGAGCGCCGCCACCATGAGATCTATCTCAGCGATCCCCGGCGGACGGATCCCTCCCGCCTGCGGACTATCCTGCGCCTGCCTGTCGCAGAATAAAAAAGCATCGCCCGGCCGCACAGGCCGAGCGACGCTTTTTTAAGTCCCGTTTATGGGACACTCCTTCTCCTATACTGAGAGCATAGGCTGCTATCCTTGGTGAAACAGAAGGAGGAATCCCCCATGGATGTTATTATGAAAAACGTCGGCGGACACATCGAGGTTTATGACTGGGTGGGACGCTTTCTGTTTTCCGCCGATACCGAGCAGGAGGCTTGGGCTGAACTGGAAGGCGGCATAGCTGCCTAATCCAACCTCGTCAGGTCGTAGGGCGTCTGTTGGTAGACAAAATAGTTCAGCCAGTTGGAGAACAGAAGGTTGGCGTGTCCCCGCCACAGCATGGGGGGCACCGCCCGCGGATTATCCCCCGGGAAATAATTCTGGGGAATCCGCGGCGAGATGCCTCGCTTGCAGTCCCGATCGTATTCTCCCGCCAGGGTGTATCGATCGTACTCGCAGTGTCCGGTAATGAAGACCTGCCGCGCGTCCCGGGTGGCCGCAATGCCGACCCCTGCCGTTTCCGACAGGGCCAGCACCTGCAAATTCGCGTTGTGATCGATATCATCCTGGTGCACCTCGGTGTACCGCGAATGGGGCATGTAGAACATCTCGTCGAACCCCCGCAGCAGCGGATGGTTCATGTCCAGCGGCCGGTGTTTGAATATCCCCGACAGCTTTTCGCTCAGCGCGTACTTGGGCACATGGTGATGGTAGAACAGCCCCGCCTGGGCCCCCCAGCAAATGTGCAGGGTGGAATATACATGGGTCAGCGACCAGCGCATGATGGCGCACAGCTCTTCCCAGTAATCCACCGCCGTGAAATCCAAGGTCTCCACCGGCGCGCCGGTGATGATCATGCCGTCGTATTTGTTGTCCCTCACCTGGTCGAAGGTCTGGTAAAACTCCAGCAGATGCTCCGGCGCGGTGTTTTTGGATATGTGGGTGGCCGTCTGCATCAAGTCGATGTCCACCTGCAGCGGCGTGTTGCCCAGCAGCCGCAGCAGCTGGGTCTCGGTTTCGATTTTGGTGGGCATGAGATTAAGGATGAGAATCTGGAGCGGACGGATATCCTGGTGCATGGCGCGGTTTTCGGTCATGACGAAGATGTTTTCCGATTCCAGGATTTTGGCGGCCGGCAGATGATCGGGGATTCTGATTGGCATGGATACCGCTCCTTCTCTTGGGGAATAAATAACCTTTACCTAGTATACCAAAGTCGCCGCCGCTCTTCAAGGGGCCTCTGCCAGCTGTTCTCTTTATGTCCTTATATATTGTTGGGCGCCGACGGAAAAAACGTGAAAATATTTGCAGAAAAGTGTTGACAGAATGAATACTCTGTGCTATTATAGATGAGCCGTCGAAAAGCGGCGAAAAAAACTTGTTGACACGGCGGTTTCGCTGTGGTATACTAACAAGTACCTCTCTCTGAGAGGTGGGGACCTTGAAAATTAAACAACGTAAACGGAAAGAACCAAAACTACCCGTTAATTGAAGGCACACCGGGCCTAA